>JACCDW010503758.1_pt1 | contig 21542 bp, 9 predicted proteins | sample 7449781 | NCBI WGS metagenome assembly JACCDW01 (sample SAMN15323449, study PRJNA562643) | freshwater metagenome | isolation source: river surface water | place: USA:Blue River Watershed | collected 2017-08-18
GCTCAAGAAATTATGAACGCACTACAAAGCGGAATGGACCCAAGGCAAATACCACAGCTAGTTAGGAGAATTAATGACTTCTATAATGCAAAAGTTGTAAGATTTAAAAATGGAAGAGCCGATGTACTTCTTCCAACAGCAGAAAGATTTAGTTTAAGAACTCTTGAATCAAGTTTAGACAAAGGTAGAGGATTCTCACCAATGCAAAGTATTGGTGTTGACCTTTCTTCTTATGGAGTTACAGTTAGACCAGGGGCTCCTGATCAATTAAATTTTGTTAATTTTAGAATTCAAGGAAAAAGAATGCTCCTATCAGGAGAAGCAGCTTATAAGTATCAACACTCATTAGGTGGTTTTGACTTGGACGACAAAGGTATACCGCTTATGTCAACATTTACAGATCGTTCTGGCAGAAAACGATTAGCTTTTATGACATTAAGACAGCCTACTTCGTTCCAAGAATCTCTTGCTATGACTGCAGATTTAACACATGCAGGAACTGTTAATGCTCTTTTTAAAAACAACGACAGATTTAAAGAAGCGCTAACAAATAATACAGTTCTTAGTAATCTTGGTATAGATAAAAATAGTAAACAGTATAAAAATTTAGTGAGAATGGTTACAGGCAATGGCGCTAAGTTGGAAAATGCAGACTACGATGCATTAGAAGATATGATTATAAAAATATCAGAATCAAGTGAAGTATTTTCTGGAGGACTTCCAAGTTTAACAAGCAGTCAAGTAGTAAGGATGGCGATGACGCAAGACGCATCATTATTAGGTCTTGGAAAAATGACATCAGCAGGTTCTCCAGTAAGTGAACTAATGCAGCAAGTTGGACTAAATCCATCTGAAACTCCAGCTCCTTATGATTCTGAAGTTATCTTTCAAATATTTAGAAGAAAACAAGATGCAAACCTAAATACAGAACTACTTCAAAAAGTATCTCAAGAATTAGGATTTACATTATCGTCTCAAGATGAACTTATGGAGATTCTTGATAAGACTGGATCCCGCTATTCAGACGGAATGGAACATAGAGTAGCTGCAATTGTTGAAGAGTTCATTACGGGAATAATGGAAAAAGGAGCAAGCAGCACTGTTGAAGAAAGTATTGGTTTGTTTATTGATAGACAAGCTGCTGCAGTCAATGTGCTAGAATCTTCTAGGGGAATTCTTGAAAAAGAATTTGGAATTAAAAGTGGAGACCAACTATTTAAAGAATTTCAGAACGCTGCTTCAATATTTACACTTCCTGCATCCGAAGCAGTTGACTATAGTAAACAAATAAGTTTGGAGCAAGTACTAACAAACTTTGGTTCTGCCCTATCAAGAATAAACGCTGAAGCAGGAATCACTACAGAAATGGTTGAAGAAACTCTGCGCACTTATATGAGAAGCGCTGGAGATTATACTGAAGATCAAGTTGCAAACGCAATGGAATTGTTAGGTGTTGGAGGTATAAAACTTAAGTTAGACCCATTAGGGCAGCAGATGTTAAGATCTCATGCGGGTGTTGGGTTTGTAAGAGCAAAACAAATAGCAGAACAAATAGCTACATCAGGATCCGTAGACAGAACAGCTTTATTAGGACTTGAGCAAACGCTATATGATGACACTCTTGGATATGCGAGACTAAAATCTTTAGATCAACCAGAAGTTGCTAATCAAATATTGAAAGGCATGGAAGGATACTTAGCTAGCTCAGAAGGAACAGCTTTGCCTACTGCTCAACAGGATGCAATTAAAGCAGAAATGGCTACAATACGAGCCACTGGTACTGGTGTACAGCAAGTTGAATCATTGTTTATGACTCCAGGATCTGAAGCATACAAGAAATTTGCAAGACATGATCAATTAGTTAGATCTATAACTGACATACAAAAACAAGCAGATATATCAAAAGCAGCAAATATAGCAGAAGCTAGAAGACTTGCAATTAGAACTGAACCAGTTGTTAAATCAAAATTTCAAACTCAATCAAAAAATATAGTTGATGACATTCGTACAGATTTAGAAACTATTCAATCAAAAGTTAATGAGTTAAGAACGATTAGGTCAGCAGCTGATGCGGAAGCTTATGCCATTAGAGCTAAAAGAATTGAAACATTAAGATCTATTTACGAAAGAATGTCCGCTGTAAAAAGTGCAGAGATAAGTGCTGGAAGAACCTTTACTGGAACAGACATGTTAGATCTTGCAGATTCTGTTGAAGCCCAAATGGGAAGATTTATGAATGCACAAGAAGCAGCAAAAATTGTAACATCAGAATTAATTTCTGAAGACGATCAAAATATAACTTTTATGATGGAATTATTTGGTGCAGCAAGAAAGAGAAGATTGGCTATAGCACAAAAAGATAGAATAGATCTTCATAAAGTAGCAAAAGTTGATAGCGTATATGGCGGCTCAGTGGGAAGGGGAGTAATTAATAGAACTAACACTGCTCTATCTGCAGCAGGGTTACCCTCCATGCCAACAAATATTGCAGACGTAACAGTAGAACAAGCTAATGAAGCAATAAGGTCAATTAGAGTTATAAGAAAGAACCTTCCAGGTGGAGCTATGCTGGGTCCATTAAAAAGAGATTTACAAATTCTTTCGGAATTAATGTCAAGAATTAAAGATGGTGGAGTTAGTGGAGCAAGACTATCTCAATGGGAAGGCGCTTCAAGTGAAGCCGAAAGCGCATTTCAATATTACTTTCAGGGAACAAAAGCAATTCAAGAAGCAGAAACAACAGCAGCCAATTTAGCTGGAAGCGGTTTGCTAGCAGATGCAGATATACCAACAGCTGTTACAGACTCTGTAACGCGAGCTGCTAGTTCAGCAAGCTCTAGAAGAGCTGGAGCAACCATATATAAAAGAGTAGAGGATTCTTTTAAAAGCGGTGCCCTAGGAGACGCTTTAAAAAATAAAAATGTTAAAAGAGGACTAATAGCAGCAGCTGCTCTTTCGGCGTTTGGTTTTATATACTCTGCAAGAAAAGACCACGCTCAAGCAGATGTTACGGGACCACCGCTGATGCCAGGAGGTAATCCATATGAAGAAGGATTGCCAGCACCCTCTATGTCAATGCAAGAGAACGTAAATATGGTCAACCCAGTTACAAGAGGGATGCAATACAAGATATATACAACTGGATCAATGGACGAAACAGAAAGGTTAAGTTCTATGTTAAATGGTGTTGTAGATGGCCCAATTAACAGTACTATGTATAATAGCCTTCCACGACTGGGACAAGATCCCTATTCTCAAGTCGCTTCTAGTTTTTAGGTAATTAAATTATGATTATTCGGTGCAGATAACCAAAATAAAAATTTATCTAATGCTGCTGCCAAGAGGACCGATACAAGCCCAAGAACTGCTACATCGAATAAGTATGCAGCAGATGTAGCCTCCGGTCCAAAGAAGAGCACTGGTGAACCAGGTGGCACAGAACGTGCTGGCAGGAATACTACAAGACTTAAATCTCCTGATCCGGTAAAAGGCTCAATGGAAGGTTTAATTACGTCCAAGTCAACCATGATTCAAATGGACAACGATCGGATATGACAACAAGAATGTCCAATCAGCAAGATATAAAGACAAAAGTATAGGACCAATCAATACGCCAATTAATGGTTTAAATTCTCTTGCAAGTGTTAAAAAACCTGGTATAATAAGTAACTATAGTTCTATTGCAGCAAAGAACACTTCAAGTTTTAGAATGAATTCAATGTTAGAAATTAACAAAATGTTTTAGGTAGAGTATGGCAGAAAAACCAAGTACACAACAAACTTATTCTGATTCTGATTTGGCTCCCATTGGTGAGCTTCTTGACACCGCACGAAAAAGGGGTTTCTGGAGTAAAGCTGCTGGAGCAGTCTCTAATACCATAAACTTTTTAGGAGACACTGTAGATGTTCTAACTGGCTTGCCAATTGGACGGACTAGAAATGCAGTGGGGATTCGACCCTAGTGGCAAAGGTATAGAAAAATATACAGGAAAACTTTTTTACTATAATAAAACAGCTGTTAATGGAGATGAAAACTTAGCAGAATCAATTATAGAAAAAGTTAAAAACTCAGGCCTTCTTGAACTTGCTGAAATGGCTGGAGGAATTCAAGAATTTGCTAGAGCACGTTTTGCTTCAGAAGAAGATTTAAGATCATCAGCTGCAGAAAGAGATGAAAGAGGAAAGTTTAAATACCTAAAAGCAGATAGAGATATTTTTTGGCAAGATAAATTAATAGAAGTTAAAAACTTTTTCTTGCAAGACCCTTTAGCGCTAGCAACAATATATAAATTCTTTCCTGGTTTATTTAATCTTTTTACTACAGCACTAGCTGCAACAGCTGATTATGGATACTCAGAAGAAGACGCTTTAAATAATCAGCAACAAATTATTACTGAAATGTTTAGGTCTTTTGGTGTTGACAAAGATGGAAAAGCTGTCTTTAAACCAGCATGGGCCATAGACAACTTTACTACAGGAATGAAGATTGAAAATGCCATCAAGAAAATTGGATGGCCAACAGGAGCTGCCCCTGCTCCACCAGATATTTTTCATTTAAGAATCGGTGCATCTAATTTTTATGTTCCACCACTTTCTATATCAGTAAACACTGGATACAAAACTGGAAGCTTAACAGGTGGAGCTATTAGACAAAAATCTTCTCCAAAGTTTAATTCAGGCTATAAAGAAACAACTATATCTCTTAAATTATTTTTTCCCAACTATGAAGAAATATGGGGAATATCCGCACAGGATGCGGCAAAAATGAACTTAAGATCAAATGTAAACATAGACTTCTTAGATGAGAACAATCAACAAAGAATAGATAAATTCCTTTCTTCTTTACGTGGACTAATTGCAGCATTTAAATATGCACCTATTCTTCCAATTAAGAATCATTACGTAAATCAAGTTTTTGGTATTACTGGAGTTGTTCTGTCATCGATGTCAGTTTCAACTGTTCCAAACTTCCCCTTTGCTGTGTCCGTTGACTTGGAGTTAAAAGCATTTAATCATAAACCCTTCCTTCCAATGATTAAAGATTTTAATCAAGCAATAGATTGGTCTAAGTTTAGATTCTATATGGGACGAGCTGCAATGGCTATATCTGAAACAGCAGGAGAAGAATTTCTTTTAACAACTTCAGAAGGAACTGGTCAAACAGATCCAGAGCAGAATAGAATTGTTAGCCCAGTGTATGGAGTAGATGATCCAGATGTTTCATATCCAGCATTAAAATCTAGTGCCCTAACAATTAATACAAACGTTTATCAAGAGTGGACTAATGGAAATAACATTGTTTTTTACGTTCCTACTCAAGTTCAATCAAAAATATTTTCTCCAGATACTTCTTCTTTTAGAGGAAATGAAGAAAGAAACTTAACAGATTTATCAAGAGGGTTTTGGGAAGCACAACTAAGCAGACTGGGAATAGATATAGCCGAAGCTGCTCTTTATAGAAACTTAGATACTGTAGTAAAATTATCTCAAGAAAATACATTTACTTTATCAGATAGAAAACAAGTCGACAAAATAGTTACAACCGTTTTAGCAGGAGTCAATAGCTCAAATGCAGCAGATAAATTGTATGCAGCTCTTGCTCAAAAGTATCTGTCTGAAAATAATATTACAAACGCAGCAGTATATGACTACATAAAAAATCCTAAGTCACCAAATCAAATTGAGTTTCCTGGTGGAGCAGATGAAAAGATTAGAGAAGATAAATGGACTATTTATAATCTTTCTAGAAATCCAAAAGGATACCTACAAGCAAAAATTTTAGAACAAACACGAGCTGCTGCTAAAAAAGCTAAACCTAAAATTACAGATGAAAATTCAACAGCTTTTAAAAATTTAAAGGGAACAATAGAGAGAAGATATTCAGAAGCTTTTAATGTCATACTTTATGAAAGACTTTTTAGCGATGAAGGAATACGAGATATTTTTGAAGCAGAAGCAGCAAAAAAGGGTGGATCATTTACCATAAAAGAATGGGAAGTTCCCATGACAAGAGTGGCACTGGATTCAAAGTCTGTGATAGTCAACTCTGTTGCTGTAACCATGTCCAATAATATGGCTAAGCTTCAACTTCAGATGCAAGACGAACCAACTTATCAGTACATAGGATCAAATGATTCTTTTGTTGCTATTTCTATGACTGTTTTTGGAGAAAAAGAATTAAGCAAACTTACAAAAATGTTAGAGTTCTTAAGTGGTTTGGCTAGATTGGAACAAGCTGCAGGCGTTATTGGTTTCATGGGAATTAAGAATGTTCTTTCTTCTTTGTGTGGCATTAAATATGTCTTGCCAATGAACTATAGTGTTGACACTATCCCTGGTTTTCCACACGTATATAACGTGCAAATGACTTTTGTTGACTTTGATATATTCCAACAAAAGAGAGAGAGCATTAGCGCAGAAAGTCAAAGAGCATTAGTAAATGAGTTTGGCACAAAGAGAAATCCATTCTTAAGACTAAAGCAAAACTGGTCTATGATCAACTCATATCCCGACATGCCCTTAGCAATTAAGGATCCAGAAAGTGAAAAGCACATTGGCTCTTTGGATCCTGATTTTTATTTTAGATCTTTTGAAATGTTTGACAAAGATATAGTTAATAGCATTATTGAGCCAGAAGAATATAGTATTCCAGCTGTTACAAAACAAAATACAACAGCTTTAGCTGAAAAAATGACAACAAGCAAAGAAGAATATATTTCTATTGTTAATCAAGTTAAAGAAATATTATTAAGCTCCAATGGAAATTTAGAAGAAGTCAAAGACTATTTGCTAAAAGATAGAGGAATGAATCCTCATGAAGCAATGAATGTTTTTAGAATTTCTATATTTGATGTTAATAATGAAAGTTTAGTAGAGCAACAAGGGCTAGGGCAAGGGCAATATATAGCTAATAAATATCCTAAGTTATGGAAGGATATGGTAGAAAACTTTAGAGACGATAATGAAATTCTTTATGATTTTGATGAAATAAAATTTGCAACAAAATATGGAGATATTAAGATTAGCGAACTTCTTGGAGGTGTAGAAAAGCAGGTAGAGTCTTTTAATAGATTAGTTCAAGCAAGCATTCAAGAATCTGACACTAGAGAGCTTCCATCCTTTGATCCAGATGATGCAGATTTCTTTGGTATTACACATTACATACCAGCAGCAGACTCTAAAGACGTTGGAAAGATTCCAGCAATTTACCAAACCCCTGATGGTGGTTACGTTTTTGGTTATTCCAATAGTGAAGATGGTAGATTCTATGTAGCAGAAGACAATCTAAGAAGAGACAGTAGAACCGGAAAGCTTCTTGGAAATAAAACAACATCTATAACCGATACTTCAGCTAGCGACAAAGATCCACAGGCATCACACTCTGGTGTAGGTGGAGCTAAATCATTAGATCAATATCAAAACTGTTACGGACATTCAGGAACTGAAGAAATGCAATCAGTTTCTACAGCAGGTAAAGAGCAGAATGTAGCAAAGCACTGGGAAAAAATGATGATGGACTCTCAGTATAGAGATGTGTCTGGAAGAATGTTAAGAGCATATCCAACATATATGCTTTGGTTAATAGATGACTCTAACTTTTTTTCAGGAGTTAAATTATTTGATAACTTCTACGGATTGCAATCTGTTATTGATTTTTCTGTTGTCCAATCTGAAGATATTCTTGGCGACACTTTAGTATTAAGACTTTCTAATACATATTCTAAACTAACAAAACCACTATCTACAGTATCTTCTTTGGTTAGTAGTGGTCAATCTTATAACGTTGAAACTAAAACTAACTTAGCTACAGGAGCAGCTGAGTTAGTTGATAAACTTCTAACAAGAGATTTAAATTTTAAGTCTCATATGAATTCATCTTATATCACTGAAATAAATAATATGAGACTAAAACCAGGAGTAAGAATCCACTTAAGAGCTGGTTATGGATCCAACCCTAACTCTTTAGAGACTGTATTTAACGGAATTATAACAGAAGTTGAGCCAGGAGAAATAGTCACACTAATTGCACAGTCAGACGCTGTAGAACTTTCTCCCATTATTAACTCTGTAAATAAAAAAGGAGACAGTGGAAAAATAGATGGTGGAGCTGATACAGGACTATGGATGTCAGAACCACGAGATTTAATGATTAGACTTCTTTCTATGGGCTCTTCTAGAACAAGAGAAGCTTTTGCTCACGCAACTAGAGGAGCAGTTTTTTCTGAAAACAAATTTGGAATTAGACACTTTGGAAGCATTCTTTATGCACCATTAACGGAAGCAGAGCAAGAGAAATCCAGACAATTTAGACAAAGTGTGACGAACGCTTTCAATGCCGTAGGTAATAATCCAGTAACAGGAACAATGGGACTAGCTTGGAATAGCGCAATGAACATTGCTACAGGTGCACCAGGGCAATTAGTTAATAAGTTGACTCCAGGAAGTATGGTTCCAGATAGTATAGCAGGAGGCATGCAAAGCGCAGGAGGTTCAGTAAGAACTCCAGTTCTTGGCGCAATGCAGGCTATGTGGTCAAACTTTAGTACACAAAGAGACTTAGAATTATTTAAGAGAAACATTTATCCAGGAAATGGAATAGGCGTTGCACAGTTCCTTGGTGGTGACATAGATGACGGTTGGTCTACTTTAGCTACTTTAGATGAATCAAAAATGATAGATGAAAAGTTTGGATACTTAGACAGAATGTCTGGTTCAAACTGGACAACACTTACTGTAGAATCAGAATTAGGCAGCACTGACGCATCCAGCGCACTAGAAGCAAGACAAAATAATTTTGCATCTGTAGAAGCAATGGAAGCAAGCAGGGCTCCAAGTGGAGGAATTAATGGCGACATGATTAGATCTGTTGCATACGCAGGGACTCCACTTGGTTTAGCTAATGGCGGTTTGTTCCTAGGAAAAGGACTTCTTAAAGTTCTTGGAAGCAGAGGCGCTAAGAGCATATTCTCTGCTATGGGGATGACAAATGATACTGATGATGACATGTATGATGAAGTATCATTTAGAGCTCAAACATACATGAGATCAATTTGGGATATGTTCCAGATGTGCGCAAGACTATTGCCAAACTATATAGTTGCAGTAAGGCCATTTGAAGATAGATCAACAATCTTTTATGGAAAGCCACATTGGTTGTACACATCTGGAGTTGTTCCAGTTTCAACAGGATTCCCTTCTGAAGAGCAAGCTCAGAAAGATGGTGTCAATACTCCAAACTATATAGAAGAAGAGTCTGAGCTAAGAGAAATATTAAATTCTATTAACTCAGAAACTTCTGCATTAGGCGATAACGCAGCAGGACTACAACTTAAAGAGTCTTCATTTTCTGAGGACTTTGCTTCTTTTGCTAAGTCAATGTCAGAGTTTAGTGGAATATTTAGAGCTGGAGGATCTGATACTGGCCTTCAAGGAAAAATAATAAACTTTAATGATGAAGAAAGATTAAACTATTACGGAACAGCAGGAATAGTATCTAAGATACCAAAGCAAAAGGGAAGAGTTCAAGTTGGATTCCACTTGCCATTTGGATCTTCTGGAATATATAGCAGGATACAATCTGATCATAAACAGATATCTCAGCTTCCTTTTAGATACAGATATCCTTTCTTTACAAACAGAGTTAGTGGTACGTTAGCTTCTTTAGATTTTGATAAAATTATTAAAACAGAAACAGAAGATGGTTCTTTTGATGCTTCTGTTGTAAGGAATATTGTTGACATAGGACTAGTAGAAAGATCTATTCTTACTCCCAAAGGTGAAGGCGGATCAAATGATACCGCTTTAATTACCAAAAAATCAGATGGAACAAAATCTCTTGATTTTTCATTCTCGTTTGCTTCAAAGATTGCCTCAACAGGTATAGAAGCTTTTATGACAAATACCGCAGCTTTTGATCCATCTGGTTTTAATACAGAATCTATAAATGGAATAACAGCAAGCCATACGGTAATGATGCCGCTTCCAGTAATAAACAGCTCTGCTGGAGACATAATAGTAACTCGAGATGGAGTTTTATTAAGAGATGAATACACGCAGTATTATGAATTAGACCCAGCATATCAAGACTCTTATATTCAAGGTGATGAAAAGCAGAGATTAGACTTCACAGAGTGGGGTATGCCAAAAGATTCTGATCATGAACAATTCTATATTGCGATGAAGTGGCCATACAAACCAGGAGATCCTGGAAGTGTAAAAAGAGAAGCTTTTAAAAAGAATTATAATCTTACAGACGACGATCTTTATGGCACTGCAGAAGACTATAAGAAGAGAAGAGTATTAATTTACAACGAAAAAAATAATCAAGCTGTTGTTTGTGCACCGGCATACTTCTTGTGGGGTAAAACAGATTCAGATGATGGATCAGGAATAGACGCAATAGTTTCTCCAGATGCAGCTTATTTCCTTGGTTTATTAATTAATCCAGACAATGGAAGAGTTATTTATCCAGGAGAAAATCTTCCTAACTATATTAAAGATGGAGATAGCAGTAAGTATTTTGATGAAGATCAACAATACGAATCAATTGGTGGCGTAGAAATGAATCTTCAAGAATGTAGATTTACTTTTGTGCCAGACTCAACACCACTTGGTGTGGTTACAAGCTATGCAAATCCAGCAAGAAGATTTAGAGTATTTGATCAACCTGGTTATACAACAACAGCTGAAGATAACTTTAGTATGTTAGTTGGATTCGGAAACTTTAAAAAGAAAACAGATTCAAAACCATTAAATAATTTCTTTGGAAATGACTTTGAAGACATGCTACCAGCAGTTAGAGGAGAATATGTTTCTGGAAGAGTAGACACAAATTATACAAACGCAAGACAAGCTGAGCAAGGTTACGCAGGGTTAAGATTAAAGTATAATTACACAATGGCAAGCACCATATCCATAAGAACTGCTAGGGAAATGGAAATGTTTTTGTCAAATGGAGGAAACTACTCTAAGTATTTTAATGAAGTTTCTTCTGCAAACTTTGATGCACTTAAACATGACACTCTAGTGGATAAAAGAAAAGAAGATAAAGACGCAAAGAAATGGGATAATTTTGCTAGCGTCTACGATCCAACAGATTTAATGTCAATTCAAGCTAGAGGATTCTATGATGAAAAATTTGACTCTGAAATAAAAGTTATTGCAGGCAACGGAAGAACTTCAGGTGAAGCACAAGAAATTTGGGACCAATTTAGATGGGGCTATCATACATATAGTTCTGTTAAAGATATCTGGCAGCAAATTTATAATATGGATCCAGATGATGAAGAGGAGTCTTCAGATCCACTTTTTGCAATTATTAGAGGTGAAGGTGACGCATTAATAAAAGACTTTGAAATTGGAAGTTCTAAAGAGTTCTCTTCAATACTTGGAGCAGACTGGTTTGAAGCAAGTGGAAATCAGGAAACAAAACAAAAAACAGTAGACATAGCAATAAAAGAATATATCAACTCGGGCTTTAGTGGTTATGATGAAAATCAAAAAGTAACATTTGATGATAAAAAAGGTTTAACAGACGCTTTTAATGGTTTGATATATAAAAAAGTTTCTGGTATTAAAAATTTAGTAAGACAATATACAAAACTCTACTTGTACTACAATGCTAATACAGAAGCTTCAGCAACTTCAACTGGAAATACTTTTACAAATGGAGAGACAGGATCTGGAGTAGAAGGTCTTAGCCCAACAAGAGCCGCTTCAGAGTATGGAATCAACCCATTTGCTAATGGAGTAGGTTTTGAAAATATTACAGAAGATCAAATAAATGAATATTTAACTACTATCAAAACTCCTAAGCAATTGTTCTTATTGATGGTTGGAATATTTAGACAAAAAATGTGGTCAGATCCATATTCAAGAGCATGGCTAGTATTAAGACCAGACAAGAAGAGAGCTGGAGAAACAGCTGCTAAATGGGGTGCCGGTGTCGGTGCCGTTACAACTTATGGTACAGCAGCTGTAGCAGGTGGAATAGCAGGTGGAATTGTTGGCTCTATATTTGGTGGACCAGATGCAGATGAAAAATGGAGCTTTAGACCAGTTGATAAAATTTGGCAAGCCTTCATAGACTTTGAAGCAAACTACGCCGCAAATGATACAGAGTTTAAAAAACTTTTGCAAAAGAATGCAAAAGAAGGAAACAGCGCATCTAACTGGATTACTGGAATGAAAGAAGATATAACTTCTTTCTGGGATAGAAACATAGGACCAATATTTAGTGCGTTCAAGTCTGCGTTAGGTGGACTATTAAACATGTTCCAGATGTCAATGCAACAGTTGGGTTATGGTTTATCACAATTAGAAAACTTTACACAACAAGCTAACATCTTAAATAAAGCTTACAACGACTCTATATACTATTCAATGGGACGACCAGGAACTCTTCTTAGAGCTGTAGACAATCCATTTACAAGAGAGTATGGAGAGCCTGTAGTAGAAGTTAGAGAGCCTTTCCAAAGAATGCACTACCTAAGTTCATTCTCTCACATTCTTTCTAATGGAATTAAAGAAACTATTAGTGGAGTAGCAACTCAAATAACTGCTGTTTCTGATGGAAAGTATCCCGTAACTGTTGCTTTAGACAAAGCTGCCCCACCAGAAAGGCAAGTCGAAAAGACTGTTGAGACTGGTCTATTCTTTGACAACTTAAAAGGTAGTGGAGTAACTGGAATCCTTCACCCGATTATGCACCCTCTAGAAACATTTAGGGGAATTGCAAAATCTACTGCAGGAGAACCAGACGAGCTTACGGCAAAAAGAGTTGCGTTGTCTCACTTAAAAGAGTCAATAAAAGACATTTATGGTGGAGAACTTCTAATTATAGGCAACACAGATATTAGACCATTTGACCTTGTTTACTTAGCAGATGTTTACGAAAGAATGTATGGAATATTTGAAGTAGAACAAGTAGTACATCACTTTACTCCTCAAATGGGATTTGTTACCTCGATTACTCCTAATGCTTTTGTCTCAGTCAACGATCCATCTAGATGGTTTGCTTCTTCATGGATTGCATCAAGATTCAGTTTGCAAGACTTGCGTAATAGTTCAAGACTAATGTTGGTGTCTGCATCAAACAATTCTATTACAACAACTTCTGGAGAAGTTTCTGTTGAATCATTGTCTGAAGCATTAAAGACTCAATTGACTGGAGGAATTCAATTCACTCATGGTCATTCCGCTTTGATTAAAGATATTGTAGCAAACCAAGCTGCAGAATCTATACCCGATGCTAAAGGAAAGATGGAAGCTTTAATTAAAAATAATACTGGCAAACAACATGGAGCAATGGGAGCAGCATTATTTAGTGCATTTGTAATGCCTACTCTAACTGCAGGAGTAACAGCAGCAGTTGGTGTTGCAACAGCTGGTAACCCTATAGCGATAGGCTTAACAGCTGGCGCAATGAGTTTGGCTAGTGATGGAATTTGGAATGGCTGGAAAAAGATTAGAGACAATGTTCTAGACCAACACGGCTGCTACGTACAATATCTTAATAAAAATGGTCAAGCAATGGACGCTGGACTGTCCTTTAATCAAGGCATGGTTGTTGGCAGATATCACTCTAAGAAGCTTCTTCCTGGATTATTAGGCACAAGGAGCAACGTAAGAACGGCAGAAGGAAATATGTACATTAGATCTGATGACATTATGAAGAACTTAGGTTGGAAAGAAAAAGAAATAGCAGATGTCGTTAGATATGTTAGCCTTGAAAACGCAATCGTTAATGCTCAAATACTAAGATATTCTGGAATTGGTCCAGAAAAAACATCATTAAACGAATCATTTAAAGCCATAGTTAAAGTCTTGCACATACAAGATGGTGACACATTTGTAGTCCAGGACATATTATCAGGACTTGGAAATGAAGATATAACTTATAAAGTTAGATTTGATGGAGTAAACACATCAGAATTAACAAAGTTAGGAACGGGTCAAACAAACGATGGAACTAATACAGCAATAGTTAATGAAAACTCAACTGCTGGTAAAGCAAAGAGATATACAGAAGAAGCAGTAAAAGGAAAATTGATTGTATTGAGAATAAATCCAAGAGATCCATCTCAAATTATTACAGTAGAAGGGGCATATGAGCCAGGAAGTGAACAGAATAAAAAAGAAAATTACGCAGTAGCTTATAAGGGCAAAGATAACACAAGTAGCGAAGACAGATACATGGCTACTATTTTTGCAAATCTTGGCTCACAAGAATATCAATCTTGTTATAGTCTTATAAAAGGTTTGTTCATTGATCAGATTAATTCTACTTTTACTAATGATTTTGTAGAAACAACAAAACAAGCATTTAAGAAAAAGATATATAAAGACTCTCCTGTATTTATATATTTTGATGCAATCTATAATTCCTTAAATGTTTTAACAGATCTAAAAGAGCATTTAGTTATAAGTGGACAAAATGACCCAATGAATAATCTAACTGAAAGAGAAGTAAAACACTTTAATGTTTTAGTTAATATATGCGTACTTAACGCTCTGTATGAAAAAGCTTCAGAGTGGCCAATTGTTTCTTGGGATGAATACTATAGTGATGGCACTCCAGTCACATTAAACTGGGAATTGGTCACAACAGGACTTGGTAAAGTTTATATGGATGGTCTAATGTATAATCAAAAATCAGTATTAACTGGAGCTGACGAAGCTCCAAGGCTAGTAAGGGTAGGTCAATAGTATTTATGTCTTCAGATATAAGTTTTAATACAGATGATTTAAATGACTCTAAATCAGCAGCAGCAAAAATGAGTGAATCGTTTTATCCCAATGGTAAAACAGTATACACTCATACATCTCAGTCTAAAGAAGATAATCCTAGTAGAACATTAGGATCTGCTGATCCAGTAAAGATATTGCAAGGTGATGGCATCTATAGAAATCCAGCTTTTGCAATAAATGGTTATATACAAAATGTTCAATCTTCTCTCCATGGGGTCATAGCAATGGGTGGAGATATTGATGACAGTATGAAAATAGTAGATCCATCAAATCCAACTGGACCACCACTCACTGGTGCAGCAGCAAGGCAGGAAATAGCAAAACAATCCCTATTAAGTACTGGTTATGCTCCGGGTGGATTTGAATCCACACTACAGGCTATGACTTCTTCCGTTGGATCTGTTGCTGGAGCAGGAGCTTCTAGCGGTACTACAGGAACAGTTACAGACTCTAATGGAAACCCGATTAAACACAGCGCTAAAGGCTACGCTTCATATCCAGATGCAGAAGTATTTAATAATGGATCTAGAGCAATTGCTTTTAAAGATGAGCTATCAGAACAAGAAAAAACTATATACACACAAAAGTTAGCAACACTACATAAAAAGCAAAACTTTGCAGGATCCAGAATTACATCTTTTAATATTGATTTTAATAAAACTACATATAAAGAGAAAGTAAATGGAGAGCTTGTAGAAAAAGTTCAAGATTTAACTAAGCTTGGATTTAATGTTAATAGTTTTGGAGGATATAAATCAAGTGGAGAATCTTATGGATTAATGGATTTAGATAATTCTTTATTTGGATCTGGGCTTAGAGAGTGTTTTATTTCCGCAGCTCTTATTGAATTTTTAATACAATTAACAAACAAAGTTTATGTTAAAGGCGGACAAGGAACTGGTCGTGGAATAATAGGTTCAAACTTTAGTGCTCTAACAAAAGATAATAATAGTGTTTCAGATCATTCATTTGGTAGAGGATTTGACATAGAAGCTTTAGGCACTAGTCAAAACACGGCAATTGCGTTAAAAAAAGGAAATGCTGCAGCTTCGAAAAAAGACTATGCAGATGCCCTACACATAATGATGACGCACATATGCACAATGCCAGCATACTTGCAACCAGACTTAATCATAATAAGCTCAGATTTAATTACCGATTTAGGATTAAATGAAAAAGGATTAGAAGACGCAGACTCGGCGTTAAGAAAAAAATATCCTGGACTAGCAAAGCATGTTAATGTAGGAGCAGACGGAAATCATAGAAATCATATACATGTTAGCTTTGGACCAGTTAGAGCTGGATCTTTTATTACACCAGAAATATCAGCACAAATTAATGGAATCTCATTTTCAGGAGGAGCAGGAGCCTCTGCACTAGTTACTGAAAAATTAAAAAAAGAATACATCACTGGAGATGCGCCTTTAACTTGGGCAGATATTTACGTGCTTTTAAATACATATGGTTATTTTGGTCCAGAAGTATCTGCTTTGTTTACTGCCTTATCTGAAAGAGAATCAAAAGGAAACCCATGGTCAACAAACGACGACGGTTTTTTTGGTCTTTGGCAGTTGGGTTCCGATCCAAAAGAAGGTGGATTAACAAATGTAAAACTTAAAATTCCTTCTGAAGAAGTAACAACTTTTTGGAAACTTGGCTGCAATGTTTGGAAAGAGCAAGGTCTTACCGCAGATACTGTTGATGCTTTTATGAATCCAAAAAGAAAAGCCGATGCAAATGCTGGAAGATCATATTTTGATAAAAGATATTCAATACCATTAAATCAGATAGAATGCTTAAGGGCAAAATTTGGATATAAAAGCACTAATACAAAACCAATAACAAAAATAGGTACTAGTAAAGGAAACAATATACTTCATCCTTGGGGAGAGGGTTTTCTTTATTTTGGCTGGTTATCTAAAGTTAAATACAGTATTGCAAAAGATATTTACATAGCTATGACTGGCAAAACCGCAGAAGATTTATCAACTTGGATTTTAGCAAACACGCCAAAAGATTCAAGAACTTTAAATCCAGATCCAAAAACTGGTAAGTCAATCCTTCAGTCGTGGATAGATGGAAAAAACTACCCGATACTATACAAAAAAAATGGATCCTGGAATCAACCAGATGGTTGGCCAGATTCTCCAACACCAAACTAAAGGAAAATTATGCCGATTAACTATCCAAAATTTGACCAAAAAATTAATGATCAGATAAATACTCACAAGTTTCAGCAGTCAAAACCTAGGCCAGGAACAGTTATGAGTTATGATCAAAGAACAAATACTGCCACTATACTTATTGATGAAAAGTATTCAAATACAATTGGAGATATGGTGGCAAACGTACCCTGCCCATTTTATTATGGAGTTCAAACTGTAGCACCAGCCCCTGGAACACGATGCTATATAGCATTCAGGGATAACTCAGAAAAAGAACCATATATTATTAATTATTTTAATGACGAAAATTCTGGTTTTAAAAATGTAGTACAAAACTCCGTTAATACCGGCGTTCCAAAGTTTATGGTGTAATTATGATATATGATCCAGAAGCTGACTTAACTCAAGTAAATGATTTATTTGATGAAAGTTATGAAATAAAAAGAAGAAATGAATTTTCAAATAGAGAAGTAGGGTTGACTCATCCAGATAATCAGTCTTTTATTAGACTTGTAGACGGAGGGGCAATCGAGATATTTGCATGCCCGGGAGTAGGAATAGTTATCAATCCTGGAACAAGAAGTGTCTCTATATTTGCAGACTCAATTAAATTTTATTCAAAAGAAGACGATGGGCTCAGATGGAATTCTATGTCTTTTAATCCAGCATCTGACACCTATAACGAGCCAGCTTTAATTAAAACAAACTCTTTTGCTAATAATCCAGCATACTATAACGCAGTCCAATACCTAAATAATTTAGAAGATTTAGAGCAGCCTGGAGCCAATATCCCCATTACTATAGGTGGGGAATATGGTTTTAGGCCAGCAGTTCAACCTGTAGAGGAACCGAGCGATAGGTCTGGAGAAAATTATTTCTCTCCAGAACTGCAGCTTTTAATAGAAGGTTTTGCTAAAAACAATTCAGATAGTAGAGTCAAGAAGCTTGTTCAGTTTATTCAAAGCGGATACTCTTTTAATCAATCTTTAGAAAAACTTAATCAATTAGATAATAATGATACTGAAAATCTAGAGAACTTTCCATGGATAGATAACGATTTAGGATAAAACAATGCCGGACCTATACTTTGATTTAACAGGAGATTTAAAAAAATCTGCAAATAATGATTTAGCTGTTGTAGCCGATTCTGGTTTAAAAGACGTTCAACAGATATTTATTAGGTTAATGACAGAAACTGGAGATTTCTTTGCCTACCCACAACTTGGGTGCGACTTGTCCATGTTATACGGAATGCCACAGTCTATGGCAACTGGAGAAATAGGAAAGAGAATAATCCGTGCTGCGCTAGAAGATCCAAGTAAAGGCGGAATCTTTAGAGGAAGAAATATATCAATTGAAGCTATTCCCACATCCGCATCATCGATTAGATTTGATGTCCATATCTTAGACAATTATAATGAACCAGTAACTTTGTCAGTAACACAAGAACTTTAACAGGAGAAGCAAATGCCAATCGCTTATACTAAAACAAAAGATCAAATATTAAACCAGATGCTGCAGTCACTGCAGAAGAACTCAGGTATAACCGCAGTACATCCAGGTGCTATAGCCAGAGCTTTTGCTGAGGCTGTTGCTGTAGAGGTAGGAGATCTATATCAAGCTTTAAAATTTAGTATAGATCAAACAAGTCTAGCTACAGCAAAAGGAAGAGCTCTTGATCTTATTGGTGAACTTTATTCTGTAAGAAGAAGAAATATATCAACTGAAGCAGAACAAGACAGATCTAGCTACAATATTGAATTCTACATATCAACACCACAAGGTGGAGATATTGTAATTCCTAAAGATACTTTAATCTTTAATGACGTTACTTCTTTTTCTACTCAACAATATGAATATAAGTTAGTTCAAGATGTTGTTATCTTAGCTGGAACAACAAGAGTTTTTGGTAGAGTAGTAGCCAACTTTGAGGGCAATGACTTTACTGCATCAATAGCAACTTTAACTAAACACAATTTTACCTCTTTAGATGGAACACTTGTTTTTTGTTCAAACCCCAAAGAAGTATATTCAATGATGAATATGGAGTCTGATGATTTGTTTAGATTGAGAATAAGTAGATCGATCAAAGAGTCATCGTACGGAACAAACGAGTCCTTAAGATTGAATGCTTTGGGTATTCAGGGTGTTAGGGACGTAAGAGTTAGGGAGTCTTCTTATGGTCTCGGATCCTGTGATATAATTGTAGTTCCAGAATCACAAAGAATAGACGCTGGTCTAGTCCAAAGCGTTCTGCAAACTTTATCAGTAAAAAAACCAGTTGGAATAAAATTAAATATAAGAATGGCAGACAGAGTTCCGGTCAACGTAGTTGCAAACATAGTTGTACCATCAGGACTAAGCCAACAAGTTCTTACAGCTGTAGAAACACAGGCTGCGTTATTTACTAAGAGATATCTTAATTCTATGACAATAGGAAGCGCAATGTCATTTGGTGATATTGAATCTCAAATCAGATCATCTTCTGATTTTATTAAATCAGTCAATATACTCAGCGTCAGCGCCAATGGTCAAGAAATTCCTAAGGGTATTTTTAGAATAAATTCAGATAAAGAATACATGATAGCAGGGTCAGTTTCGGTTTTTTCTGTTATAATATCTTAATAGTCTTTTTAAAAGGAAGTTATAATGTCAGAAAAAATGTACTTGATCACCAAGACTCAAATAGTCAAAGCTAGTAACATGACCAATGCCAGATCTATTATTGATGGCAAGAAGGATGTTCTTGGGGATTTGTTGGCTGATGCCGTTAATGTGAAAGAAGTTTCAGAAAGAGAAGCTTCTAAGTATTTTAGTGTTGTAGATGAAGATGATTTTATCTATAGCGACTATTCAGAAATCGTTGAAGACGAAGATGAAGAAATTGATCTAGGAGCCAGTATCCCGATGTTAGACTCCCTTGGCGTCCATGCATCAACAGTAGATTTTTTGCGATCAGAAAATAAAAGACTGGCAAGATTAGTTGACAAGTATAAGAACGTCAGACAAGAAGCTTCTCAGATAGTCTACCAAGCTGCGTATGATTCGTTTAGTGCTTTTGCCCTACCAAAAATCCCTAAGCCAAATTTAAATAAGTCTCTCGGAATGCCAGAGACAGCAGTAGCTGTACTTTCTGATTGGCAGCTGGGTAAAGTAACTCCAGACTATAACTCTGAAGTGTTAGAAAAAAGAATGGAAATCTACGCTGAAAAAATACTTGAGATTACCGAGATACAAAGAGCACACCATCCAGTAGATAATCTTCATGTTTGGATTCTTGGAGATATCGTAGAGGGTGAAGAAATCTTTCCTGGCCAAAGCCATCTAATAGACTCTGGTATTTATCGTCAGGTTGGAGTTAACGGTCCTAGAATTTTGGGCTCTTTCTTCCAAAAGATGTTAGCCAACTTTAAGCATATTCATGTGACTGCAGTTATTGGTAACCATGGAGCAGTAGGTGGTAGAGCTCGTAAACAGCATGACCCAGAAACTAATATGGATAGACTACTCTATAAAATATGCGAACTTGTTTTTGAGTCAGAAGACAGAATTACTTTCCATATCCCCGAAGGAAAGGGTGAAAGAAACTGGTATGCAGTAGATTACATTGGAGAGTATGGAACTTTGTTAATTCATGGCGACCAAATGCCTCACCCAAGCTCAGTTAACAGTTACTATAAGAAGATAATGGGCTGGAAAGATGGTGCAATTCCAGAAAGATTTGATGATGTTTTCATGGGTCACTACCATCAACAATTTAAAATGACGATTGGCAGCACTATTCTTAGAGTCTCTGGGTCACCAGAAAGCTATAACACTTATGCTCAAGAATACTTCCATTCAATGAGCAGACCATGTCAGCACTTAATGTTTGTTCATCCAGATAAAGGTGTAACTTCAGAATATTCAATATGGCTTGACGAAGCCTAGGAGACAAATTAAATGAAAACTTATTTCTTAGCGTTAAGAAACGAAGACTTTACCATAACTGGAAACAGTTGGAAGAGCCATTCATTTGACCTATATGCAAATAAGTTTTACACTAACTATTCTGTTTTAAGATCACCATATGGAAATAACGCCATTGATGATTATACATTTACTGGTTTGGCAACTAAAGTCGGAGCAACTCCCACAGTACCGAATGCTTACTCTGTAACTGATTATGGTGAATTAATTTTAGACCAAGATTATGGACAATATTATGTTTATGATTTTGATGCACAAGACGAAGAATTTTATTATTACTCAACTTTAAATAGTGCAACTCCATATAGAGTCATTAATCCTAGCTCCTACGATGCGTACTATAGATTTGTAGATACAAGTAGTGGAATAAATATTGTTGGCTTTAAACACTCTTTTACCAATCTTCCAGGTTCTGAGAATCCAACTTTTTCTCTTAAGATTAAAACCAATGAAACTGATAGTGAAGTTGAAAGTGACTGGAGAGAAGTAGCTTCTGTAGAACAAAATGTAAATATATTATTTTTAAAAAATTCAAATAGATACTGTAAGTTTGAAATTAATTTCAATACAGAATCTGATTTAAGTGAAGCGTTCTTTCTTTTATTAGTTCAAATAGAAATAGAAGAAATATCAGTTCCTGTTATAAGTGATCATACAAGA
>JACCDW012035127.1_pt1 | contig 21533 bp, 11 predicted proteins | sample 7449781 | NCBI WGS metagenome assembly JACCDW01 (sample SAMN15323449, study PRJNA562643) | freshwater metagenome | isolation source: river surface water | place: USA:Blue River Watershed | collected 2017-08-18
GCTGGCCTTGGGGGCTGGCCTTGGGGGCTGGCCTTGGGGGGCTGGCCTTGGGGGGCTGGCCTTGGGTGCAGGCCTTAGAGTGGATAATATGTGTAGATATATATCAATATGGTTAACCGTGTCACGCCTATCACAATGGCACCTGCCAAGGTTAATAGCCTAAGCTCCCAGCTCACCGGTGTGATGGGAGAGCCATTCTCCCCACTGGCTCGCGGGGAGGCTATTGTTAAGACCACACCTCCAGCGATGGCTCCTGTCGTTATAGCTAAAAAAGCCGCCCATGTTGTTAACAACGCCGCGCATGCTGCTGCTCATACCATTGGTAATGTTGGTCGTCGTACTGAGCACATCAACCGCAGTGACTCATTTGTCTCCAAGGCAATCCGATTTGTGCGCGCCGATGAGTACACCTATGTCGCTAGCAACTACGACCGATTCATCATTGTACTCAACATCGCATCTTTCATCTTGGGCATCATGACCCTGGTGTGGTTTGTCACTCTATGGGCAAAGAATGGTAAGCGCCCTTATAGCTCTTTTGTGTTTGGCATCCCTGAGAAGGAATCCAAGTTAGACGGGTTCAACATGTTCAACACTGTAAGTACTTTCATCAAGGGGGCGATTACCGTCTTTGCCTTTGTGGCATCCATCATGCAGCTGCGCATCATCTTCAAGCACAATGACTTCAGGAAAAGGGTAGATGAAGCGGGTGGCATCCCCGTGGTTCGCCTATAAGGCACATGCAACGGCGCGCATTTAGATCCCTTTGATTGAAATGGGTCGATGTGTGACGATTTGTGAATATGTATTAGACAGATTGATCCATATACTGTAAAGCACCAGTGCACAGAACAACCCATTCAATCAAAACAAACAGCCCTCTTCCGACTTCAGTCATGAGCTTCACCCCTTACGCCGCGCCTGTGAGTGTCGATGCCCTCCCTAACCCCGAGTTGATGGTGATCATCCGTGGCGACGTTGAGGACGTGTACAACCCTATCACGCGTGAGACTATCACTCGCAAGCACGATCCTGAGAGTCCTATTGATGAGGCTACTCGCATGCACCGCGAGTGGATCAAGTACATGCAAGATGAGTTTGTCCGCCAGGAGAAGGAGATTGCCAAGCTCCGCGCTGAGCTTGCTAAGTCGAAGGAGGTGGAGGCCGATGTGAAGACAAAGAACCGCTACTTTGTTGGCGTGGTTGCGTACCTTGAGAAGGACAAGGCCAAGTTGATTGAAGAGAACAGTGAGCTCAAGGCCATGGTGGATGCTTCCAAGTTCTTCGAAGATGAGGCCAACGCTAAGGCTGAACAGATGGCCGGTGCATTGAAGTCGGTGGAGGCTGAGCGTGACGGCTTGAAGGATGAACTTGCCAACATCTCCGTCGAGTCGGATGCCGGCCTTCGCGAGCGATTTGAGAACGACTCTATCCGTCGGCAGCTTGCCGAGGAGGCTGCGGCTATCCAACGTGAGCGAGATGAGATTGAGAGTCTATGGACTGATATTCAGCAGCGAGAGATGGCCATCTCCCGCGGTAAGCCCATGGGCCAGACCAGCTTGACGATGGCGGCTACGTGTAACGGCTCGTGTGAGGAGGCTGTTGCTCTTAAGACCAAGTGCGATTTGCTTGAAGAGACTGTGGGCATGCTTGAGAGCAAGTGCGATGAGCTTGAAGCCACCGCTGTGCATGTTGTGCAGGATCCTGTGGAGGCCGTGGTGACTGTGGACACATCCGTGCAGACCATGCCGGTGACCACTGCGCATACTGTGGATGCTGGGGTGCAGGCGGTGACCCTCGTTGATGCTGTGGATGCTGGCGTGCAGGCGGAGACCCAGGTGGACGCACCGGTGGGTCGGGTGATGTACGCGCGAAGTGCTTGGTCGACAGAGGTGAGTGGTGAGGCTCGTGAGATGTGTGATGCCAGTAGCCAACCTGACGGACTTGCATCCCTCGCATCCAACAACGTTCTCACCATTGCCGATCTTCTGACGTCTAGCGTTAAGAAGGTTACCGAAGCACGTGTGCGGAGTGTTAGCAAGTTCTTTGCCTCAAACGAGATAACCAACATCAATGAACTGGGCAAGCTGTCACCTCAGTGGATGGACATGTGCATCAACACTCGTAAGCTCGCAGACCGCACCAAGGCGAGCAAGCGCAAGATGATTACCTTGGTTCTGGAGACTCTAGTGAAGAAGATCGGATACATGCAGACATCTATGCTGGTCATGGGATTGGATGATGTCCTATCCATGGCAGCTCAGTGATATTGATCCAACCGCTAGCAACCACCCTTTGGAAGCCCTTGGACCGAAATTTGATTGAACCACCATTTGGAACCACCGTTTGGAAGCCCTTGGAACGCCTTGTAATATGTAGCAACGTGGGACGCCACTGAGCTAGCCAATGACGCGGGACGCCGCGTTGTTAGCCACTGTGCTAGCTGGCAATGCAGGACGCTGTGTTGTTAGCCAGCAACGTGGGACGCCACTTTTTTGTCTCAGTGCTTAGAAAAAAGAAAGAAATGCAAGTGCCGCGGCCATTGCTCGCACACACACTCACTCATCTACGCATCCTCGTCGCTGCCCCACTGCTCGCGCGCCAGCTGCATCCTAGCCAGGTCCTCCGCAATCGCCCGCTCCTGGAGCTCGGTCTGCAGGCGCTCCGCCTCTAGGTAAGCCTGGCACACCGCGTCGCTGTACTCCTCCGGTATCGTCGCAGTGTCTTCATCCTCCGAGTCTTCCGCATCGCGCTGCTCCTGGAGGGCGGTCTGCAGGCGCTCTGCCTCCAAGTACGCCTCGTAGCGAGCCTCACGGGCAGCCTCTTGCTCAGCCTCACGCTCTCTCTCCAGGTTGTCGATGACCATGCGCATGTTCCACTCGTTCTCCAGGTAGTTGGCCCACTCCTCGCTCTTGGTGAACTCGAAGTAGCTGGTCCATCCAAGGTGGTCCGGGAAGTGCTCGCGCATCTGGTCGTAGGAGATGTCCTCCATGACAGGAGAGCATCGGCAGACGCTAGCGCTGGTGCACATGGGGTCGCTGTTGTACCAGTAGCAGTTGAGGCATAGCTCATCCACCACACAGATACATCCAGCTGCCTGTCCGACCTGCGGCTCCTCAGCACCTTGGGCCTCGCAAGCGCGGCAGATCTGCGACCAACGGCCGACCTCTCGGATTCCCTTGTCGAGCATGGGGACGACCTGAGCCGAGAAGCGGTCCTTCCAGTTGATACCGGCGATGACCTTGTCCATGATACCTTTCCACATGTCTCGGGAGCTCTCTTCGCCGACCATGGCGTGGACCATGCAGCGGATCTCCGTTGGCAATGCCATAAGGGGGAGGTCCTTGCGCATAAGGGCAATGCTCTCAGTGGTGAACATGGTGGTAAGCTGGAGGGTGGTTGCTGTAGTGTGCTTTGGGAGCGCTTTGTTGTACCTTTGTAGACATCTCTAGAAATTCAACTTTTTCGCATAGTACAGGCACACAGCCGTGGCTTGCTTTGGCGATAAGCCATGGCCAACATCGCGCTACTCATCTCTAGTCTATTGATGACAGCTGTACACGTGTGCGCTATTGGTCAAACAGCATCTAAGATACATGTCGCGCATGGCTGGATCAGAGTAAATTTCTTTGGACTCAACCCAGCATACGCAGCTCTTCTGCTGCGTGGTTGTATTAGTAGCATTGCTAACCATGCGTCTACGTCAAATTTCATACAGCATTATGACAGAATGGTCATGGTAGAGTCTGCTTGCGTCGATGCGTTGTATATTCTGTACATTCACTCACACGCACCAAGCGATAGCGCGATGTGTCTGTTTCCACTAGCGCTGTTATTGTTTGCCATTGTGCTGTATGTTGGTCAACGAGTATTGAGAACAATCGCGCATGGGCTTGAACAGCGCGTGTCTGCAACATGTCTACATATAGCATGCACATGCATCCACGTGCTTGCTCACATGACTATAACCACATTGCATTGCTATCTTCTCTTGGGCTTGTAGAACGGCATGTCGTGATGCAACGCATACACACAGCCGTGTCGAGGCGTGGCTATGCTGCATGTATTGTTAACTAAAAGAAGGAAGTAAGTATAGATGGACCGTGGCCGGTTGGCATCGGATACCGTCTTATCAACGGTCTAAATAGGGTTCGATCCCCTAACGGTCTACTATATGCAATCATCCACGACACGCGCTGTGGATGTTTGTTTTTTGATGCTTGAACTCTACTCGTTAGCGTCCGGGCGCTGCTCGGACATTGGTAAAGTTCAAGCGCCTACATGTGTGAACGATAGTACGTCTAAGTGTCGAGGCTAGAACAGTCTTGTAGAACAGCTAGAACGTAATCTTATTTTTTTGTTTGTATAGCAGCACATCACGTTGGTCGAAATGCCACAAGACCCATCCATTCCATCGCCAAACGCACTGCCCCCGAAATCCAGTATCTTGCTTGGTAAGTACGCTGCCGGTGCGCTGTTTGCAGTCCTGGCATTGTTAATCTGTGGTCTGGCATATTTATTTAGCGAGCACATCTCACTGAGCCAAGCCATCTCCGCTAAGAACAGTTTGATTGCAAGCGACATTGCTACCTTGACTTCCCGCATGTCTATGAGTGGCGATGATCTGTTGTCCAAGCTAGCTTCTGTCCAAGCAGACATTTTGCGACTGTCTAATGAGCTTGCACGCGAGTCTAGTAATTCCGCCAAGTTGTTTGAAGAAGATGCATCTCTCCGTACTAGCATCTCTGTCGTTGATGAACACACAAGGTCCTTAGATAGCAAGTTAGATGAAGCGGTTACTTCTCTACGTCGTGATATGATTGATCAGTCTACAACCCATGCAACTAATTTGGACGGAGCTGTTTCATCTATCCGCGGCGAGATGAGTGAACTGGTTCGCACTGAGCAACTTGCAGCCCTTACCGAAACACGCAATGCTATCGTCCGCGAGATTTCTTCTCAGGTCGATACAATTAAGAGCGATGCAATTTCGCTTGTCCGCTCTAGCGCTATCACATCTAGCCAGCTTCTATCTACGCGTCTTGAAGAACTTAGACTTGAGGTGATCAAGCTACAGACTGCTAGCGCTGTATTGCCCTCTCTCAGTGTGGATAGTGCGGCCGCCAAGAGTGATATTGTCAACATAAAGGATGAGCTAAAGGCGACTGCCTTGGATCTAGCCAGTCGCGCTACTAAGATTGATCTCGATGCGCTTTCCAAGGTGGTTACCGGCAAGGCCAGCCAGAGTGACTTAGATAAGCTGTCTCGTCAAGTTATGTCTCTCTCTACGACCATTTCCGCTAATGACCAGACCCTTCGCCTATTGGTTCTGAAGTCTCTGCAGGCTAAGGCCGACAAGGCTACGGTTGACAACCTTGCGTCTGCGTTGGATGCTGCTGTACTTGCAGCGAGTGCAGCAACTGCTAAGCTCTCTGCTGAGATGACAACTGCGCTTGACACCAAGTCCGACAAAGTCAGTTTGGATAATCTTCTAAGGACTGTCAACGGTGCGCTTGACTCTATCAACTCCATATCTGTGAATCTTGAGAGTAAAGCCAGTGTCGATGACCTTAAAGCGTCCATTGTTGACGTGAAGGGGTTGATTGGGTTGCTCGAGGTTGATGTCTCATCTAACACGTCTACCATTGGAGACCTGTCAACAGCGGTCGCTGGTCTCTCATCAACCTTACAATCCACAATAGGCAATATCACTGACTCGTCTGTGAATGTGCAGTCCGCCCTAGGTGCTCTTCAAGACGCGGTCGCCAAGTTGACTGATGCCTTGAGTCTTAAGACCGATCTGGATGAGTTCAACCAGTTGTCTGCTTCAACCCATAAGGCAATAGCAGACATTTCGGACATAAGGCGTACGGCAGCTACGAGAGAGGATCTCCAAACATCCTTGGATAAGCTTGGTAAGTCTCTTGAAGATAGCTACGCTGCCGCGCTGCGTGCAATGCGTAGTGATGTTGACGCCGAGTCGGCCACTATTAGTTCGCGGGTGGACGCTATGTCCACAACGCTATCGTCTGCTGTCCTCTCCATTGCCGAGAGCCGCGATGCTCTCTCTACGCTGTCATCCAAAACGACTGGACTCATAAGCAACATACGCCTGGACCTATCTAAACTGGCTAAGGATGTTGAGTCTAGCGGAACAGCCACTGCTGACAGCATAGCCAGCATCAACACTGCCGCAATTGCTCTAAAGACTGTTGTCGACTCAAAGGCAAGCCAGGCAGACCTATCGGCAATGGCCTCAACGATCGCCGGTAAGGCGTCTATGGCTGATGTCGATACTATCCGCAAGGCTATTGCCGCCCTCAAGGCGTCCACTGCTAGTTCCAGTGATGTAGATGCTCTTCGTAGTGAGCTATCTGAACTGGCGGTATTGGTCGCAACTGGTAGCGAGTCAACCAATACCTCCTCGGGCTCTACCGGCGCCTCTGCATGGGGTAGTAGTATGCGATGGGATGGTAGTCCCGAGGTGGTGTTGGGTGATGGCACTACGCCAAGCGTGCTGAACTACGCTGTTGTCATTAAGGACGGCGTCCCCACGCCGGGCTACGGCAATTCATTCACTGGAACCAAATACCCTATTGCGCCCTTCCGGACATTCATGGCTATGCTATACAACGGAGAGCGGCTGTTCAACAGCGGCTCTGGTAAACTCAACGCGACGTTCCGCAGCTCGGCTAAGTTGGAGTTCGCTGAACCCAGTAAGGGGTGGAAGAGTGGGCTCGGTGCAATCTTCTACATGGTCAATCTATCCAAGGTTGACTACCCCAGCCGCAGCCATGAGTGGTTTAGCTACCCATACTCCGCTAAGTTAGGGCCGATTGAGGCCGACACGACGTACACCAACTGCGCGACTACCACCACTAGCAACACTACTAACTTTGAGCACAACCGCACTTCTCTATGGGCTATCCGCAAGGCTTACGAGGCGATGATCTTAGAGACCTTCAAGCGGAAGTGTACCATGGAGTTGACTGTGACTTTCAACATCAACCCGGTATCTAGCTGGGCACCAGCCGTTGTGATCCCTGCTACTGATCCCGCGGTTATCAAGTGGGAGGTGGATGTGCCCCCACTCAATCTGGCGGTTGACGGTGGCGCGCTGCATGTATCAACCAATGCAGTCATACACGCTAAGCGTGGTCTCCTTCTACCTAACACAACCCACACTCTTGGGCCTGGTCTCTATTCGCATGACACCGACGCCACTCCATCATCCGCAGTCTGTGGAGATAACTCTGTCATGGTTGGCATCAGCGTGAAGGGCGAAGGGGTCAACGGTTCTCGAACATTCAATCCTATATGCAAGCCAACGGTACCATACCCTCTCAATACTTACAACACCGACTCATACTACACGTAGACAGTGGCGCTAACTGTTCAGGCAGTTCAGGCCTTGGTGCAAACTAGTTTAATCTCCCAAGTATAGTGAGTTCAATCTTCATTCTGCATCAAGGCGGGTGGCATGGCTATTTCCGCTATACATGTCTGGCTCAGTCTCTTGAGCATATGCCTGATAGTATTGATTTGGATCACCTGGTCCAACGGCGGCCAGTCCACGGCCAATGGCAGTTCAATTCCCGTTGGCACTGGCCAGTCTTCAACCCCTGTAGAGATTTCCAAGTCAACTGGCATGTCGCTGGGCAGTGCGCATGAATCTTCCAAAGCCGAAGCCGACTATGCCGACCTCCAGGCTGAGCTCCAAGCTACTCTGGTAGATCTGTCCCTGAAGTACGCGTCATTGGAGAAGCAACTTGCGGAAGGGCAAGCAACCAGTAGTGTCAGCGTGAAGGATATCCAGCTCAAGCTACAGGAGTTGATCGACCAAGTGAAGAAGGATATGGAAATCAATCTGAATACTCTATCGTCGAACATGCTATCAGCCGCGGCGGACAACTCCATTGCCGTGGACCGCGCCATTAGCACTGTGAAGGATGAAGTAGATCGCATATCTGCGCTTGCGAATGCACTAGACGTGATGATGAGCACTGCCGGCGCCGACATCTCTCGGCTGGACAAGTTCACTCAAACACTATCATCATCTCTGGACTTGTACCGGTCAGCGTCGTCCGACAAGCTGGCTGCCGTTGAGTCATCTATCCGCGAGATGGATAAGCTCAAAGAGGCTGTGCCTGGCATGGTGGCGGCCATTCAAACCCAACTCACTTCACTTGAGTCGCTAGGATTGGATGTCAAGGGGATTGGTGAGCAGGTGCGGGATATAGAGATGGTCAATCTTGCCGCTGACGGGAAGTGGACTGAACTCAAATCCGAGCTAGATGAACTCAGTTCGCGTGTTGCAAATGCTCGAAGTGACTTCGTTACAGGCGTGCAGCTCGCAACCGCCCTTAGACCACTGAATGCAAACATTGCCAACTTCAAAACCACGCTGGACGGCATGAGTGGGTTTGTTCATGAGACTATCCTTAACTTCCTTGCAGAGTATGATGACCCCAACCTCGCCAAGGTTCGCAAGTCCCTTGAAGATTATATCACTAGCCAGGGGCTGGTGATGAAGGAGGTGAGTGACGGGTTGAGTAAGTTGAAAGAGTGGATGGGCGACATGACTGCTTACAACAACAGCAGTGTTGTAGATACGTTCAAGACTGTCAATGCCGCCATAGCAAAGATGGATGTGGATACAACTGATCTAAAAGCTAAGGTTAACGAGTTGGCCAACATCCAGGCCGAGCTGGGTGATGTCGATAAGGTCCGCAAGGGATTTGTGTCGTACACATCGGCCATTAAGATGTTACGGTCTGCCGACAAAATCATGTCAGCCCATAGACTACGACAAGAGTCTTCGGCTCAGTGGGCAACCCCCATACTGAAAAAGTACCGTGAAGATCTAGACCGGTTGGAAGGCATGGACACTCGCATAGCACCTTCCATGTTGCTGACCGTGATAACCAACATGGAAAGCTATAGACAGTACCTGGAGTTTGATAACGCCAGAGAAGACAATATTGCTGTAAGTGATTTCTTAACCACAGCCAAGTCTATTGTTGATGAGACGAGTAAGATAAAGACCATATCGGACTACTTGGCCAACATACAGCTCGCGGTCGGTGGGTTGACTGCATCAGGCAATGTCACGAAAACATCCATTGCAGCCATATCTACAACACTATCTGCGCTACAGACTGTTGTTGGCGACATGGAGTCACCTGGCGCGGGTAGCCTTGCCGAGTCTATCAAATCACTTACAGCTGCAGTAGCCGACTTGAAGGGAGTCGATGCGTCAACAGCAACTACACTGGCATCTCTAAAGACTAAGCAATCAACAACAGAAGAGAAATTGGCAGAAGTATCTTCTAAGCTAGAGGCATCCGCATCGACGCTACAGAAGCTAGCCGGAACTGCTGACTCGATCAACTACCTACAATCTGAGATCACTCTATTGATGGATCGAACCGGTGTGCCTGGTGCAATCTATGGAAAGAATCTCTCAGCGGCCGTTGAAAATATCTGGGCTGAGCTAAACACATGGCGAACCAATGTTGGCAATTTCACTCAAGACATCCGTAACTTGAAAGAGATTATGGGCATTCTAGCCGTCAAGCAGAACGGTCAGACCGTTTCAGTGCAAGAGGCGTTGGAATCAATGTCTGGCAATGTTGTGAACACACTTGCTGAGTTGAGTGACAACCAACAAAGACAGAGCGCCGCATTTGGCCGTTACAGCAAAGACGAATTTAATCAAAGGACTCTAGTCGACACGATCAAGGATATTGACAAGCGTCTAGCCAGCACCGAGAGCTCTGCGCTGTCCCAAGCTACCAGTGTTACCAAGTTGACCAATGCACTTGGTGATATCTCGGCACTGAAAATAGCTCTGAGTGGTTTTGATGCTGCGCCACCGTACACCACCAATGGGTTGCTTACTAGAGTAAGCAAGTTAGAGGCCAGTGTATTAGACCATCTTGATAAGATCAACGAGTCCACTAGGCTGATTGATCAGCTGACGACTTCATCTAACAGCGTCAGCGGTATAGTGACATCGATGCTACCTTTCTTCCAGAAGTACAAGGACATAATGGGCGAAGTTCCTTCTAGGTACAAGACGTTTGGCGATGCTGTTAGCGGTACAATCATTGACGCCACCTACGCATCTAACACAGCATCGAAGGCTATGCAGGATGTCGTATCTATGCGCGATGACATCGCTAGCAAGGGCGCGGCCATCATCGCCAACAGCGATGCTATCGCCGATCTGAAGGCCAAGGCTGCCAATGCGCTGAGCCAGCAAACTACACTTGGCTTGGCACTGACATCCACCGATGATAGTCTAAAGAATGTCATCGGCGCTGTTGACACCATACAACAGCGATCATTTGTCAAGGATCTGTCTATAGCCCTGGACGGTTTGATAAGGGGCTATGACTCAATGTACTGGTTTGTAGATCAATATGCGCCATCCGCCAAGCCGGCAATCGCGCTCGCCCGTGATGTACAAGCACTGCTCCCGGGGTTTGTGGAGTGGTCTGCCAATCCAGTATTGGCAACCAAGTTAGTTGAGATGCATAAGTTGCTGAGTGATACGTTTAGCAGACTAGGTGCATCTATCAAGGCCGGCGAAACCATAGAGACTGTCAATACACCTATTATAAACACCCATGTAAAGAATCTCTGGCTTGCATGGGGCGAGCCGTTTGATCGCTATAGCGCCGTATCCAAGGCATGGCTAGACAAGTCGCCCCTATGGCTGCAGCTCCCTGGGCTAAGTTCCCGCGTGAAGTCTACTGAAGACATCGTGTCCGGTCTGTCTGCGAACACCAAGGTCATTCTTGATAGACTTGGAAGCTTTGCCGACAGTGATCCTACCATCAAAAAAACACTCGACGGCATAGTAGATAGCATCAAACTGATTGGCACATGGACGCCTACCACGGTGGATCCAACGCTTGTATCTGCCATCTCGCGGGTGAGCTCAAAGGCCATCGTCTCCGAGTCTGACATTTTATCTCTGAAGACTATCATCGGATCGTTCACATCAACAGATGTGAGCATCAAGACCGCGCTGGATGACATTAATGCCGCCATATCCAAGCTGCAGTCAAATTCGGCTGACAAGAATAGCGTCGACATGTTGAGTCAGTCCCTAGAAAAGATACTATTGGTTGTTGGATCGTATAACGGTAACATTGGATCTGATATTGCCAGAATCAACCGCTCGATCAATTTGCTGGGCGATCTATCGACCTTGCCATCATCCGCCACCGTCGCGAGTGAGTTAACCGCTCTTAAGACCAGCATTGCTGACATTGGCGATAAAATAGCGCCCGTTATGATTGAGAACATGGCATGGTCTATCAATCGCTTGCGAGAAGTGGCTACCGAAATTACGGCGTTGTCTTACTACGACAGAACGCAATCAGCTCAAATATCTGACATGGTCTATAACATTGATGGACTCAGTCTTGATGCTATCAAAACATGGAGCCTCCGTCAAGCTAACACAAGCGTCACCAAATATATGTTGTCATTGAAGACAGCGTATGACAAATCTGGCAGATCTGCTCTTGACCACTTCAGTAGCTACGCAAGTTTGAAGGGAGTTAGTCTCATCATAACCTACCTCGACAAGTGGCTACCATTCATTCTGGGGACTGCCAATAACAAGAGTGTTGATGTTACGTTGATCGATATGCAAGCAACGTCGGAAGCACTTGCCAAGCGGATTGCATCATTGGAGACTGGTTCAGGTAGCAGTAGAATTTCCACAGATATGGCTAGTCTAAAGAAGTTAAGCGGGCGAGTTCAGACTGCCATGACTGGAATGGACATGCAGACATATAACTGGCAGCTCAAAGCAATGGTCGCTAACCTTGTCCGGCTGGACGGGTTGGTTGATGGCTTCCACAACGGTATGGTCGGCGATGATCTGCTGGATGCAATATCGACGTCTGTCAAAGAGCTATCGTCTATCGGGTCAACCATTATGCCGCTGCCGACTCAATATGCATATGTGCAGGCTGCTATAGATGAGTTCAAGGCACTTGGAAAGACACTAGTCGGGGATGGGTCCATATACTGGCGAGTCAAGGGGTTGACCAAATCCATTGGCACATATTCGGGAGTCGCGTCAATATCGATCGATCTTGCAAAGGCTATAGTGGACATATCGACCATACAGACATCCATATACGCCATGCAGACTACCAGCACCAACATAGACACTCGACTCACAACCGCAGAAGCTACTCTGAAGAATTTGATTGCAGAGAAGGCTGCCACAAACACGGCTTCTGCTGGTGGGATAGCAATGAAGTCTCCAGACATAGTAATACCCAAGGATACTCGAACGAGCGTAGTCGCGGTGTTCACCATTACAGATGGAGTCATTGTATCAGAATCATACCCGCCAGGGTACACTCTAGTCAAGTACCAGAACGCATCCAATGCCATATCAGTCAATAGAGTAATAGAGCTGGCTAGGCTTGATCCGAATAATATTGGGTGCAGTTACTTTGCCATGTATGCGTCTCCAATGAAGTACAGGCCGTACACGGCTATAGGCTCCAATGAAATTTACCACTACGTTGCGCACTCTAAGGGCAATACCAAATACGTCAGATACGATGAGGCTAGCTCTATAACAACAGCGTACGGAACTTCGATACAGGCACCTGTTGCATCAAAGCAGGTTACAATGCAGGGACCTGACCTTATCAGATTCATAAACTCGGCTGTGATGGCTACTCTAAAGAATAAACCGAATGCGACTGTCTTTGCTGAGATGCAAATATGGCTGGCCAATCCGACTACGTCTAAGATAGCGGCGGGTGCTACTATACCCTCGGTCAGCGCGGAGTGGCGGGTATCTCCGGTTGAGTCAAGCATTGATGGCATTCCAGTCATTGAACCGACGGGGGTGTTGAACTTGCAGCAGTATGGAATCATAATGCCAAACATAACCGCACCAGTCAAACCCATCACATGGACTACGTCAACATCAACATCTACGACCACAGAGCAAACATGCCCATACAACTCATACATGTGTGGTATGTTAACCAACCCTAACGGATCAAACACTATTCGATGCTGCGCGTTCTCCACGCTTGACCCTCCTTCGAAGATTGGACCTGGATACACTTCGAACGTATAAACACATAAGCTATAGCACCATTGCCAGCCGTGGAGCTGGCAGTGGTGTTGGTAAAAAAATAAGTTAGATTATACAAACTGATTGTGTCGAAGCGTTGGCCATCACAAGACCACTGACATGAGCGATAGCAGCTGGAATGGTTCAAGTACATCATATAATATCATATGGCTCGCCATGCTCGGCGTTGTAGCGATGTTATTGTTTCTATATGCTCTCACTCAAAGCACACCACCATCTCCAGCACAGCAAACACCAACGCCAACACCACTGCCAGCACCAGCACAGCAAGCACCACAGCCAGCACCAGCACAGCCAGCACCACAGCCAGCACCAGCGCCAACGCCAGCCCCTACACAGCAAGCACCAGCACCAGCACCAACGTCACCAGCGCCTGTTGATGGATATTTTAGTCCATGGACTGACTGGTCTGACTGCGACAAGCCATGTGGTGGTGGTATCAGTCAACGAACTCGATCATACACTCCGCCAGAGCATGGTGGTAACGATCTTCCGCTTGCTGATCGATTGAACACATTGGAGAGCCAAGTGTGCAATCAATCTCCATGTCCAGTGAATGGTCATCATACATCATGGAGCGAATGGTCTGACTGTCGCGGGGCTTGTGGTAGTGGTGTTCGCGAACGTTCCCGATCATACATCCCGGCCGCACACGGTGGTGTTGAACTGTCTTTGGCTGATCAGCTTGATATATTGGAGAACGAAATATGCAGTCTAGCACCATGCCCGGTAGATGGATATCATACTCCATGGACTGAATGGACCCCATGCAGTGGCGACAAGACATGTGGCGATGGTGTGACTGAACGATTTCGTGAGTATGTGCCAGCCATGCATGGTGGTAAAGATCTATCTCTATCAAAACAGTTTGATGTCATTGAGCGCGTCAAATGTAGTCTGGCACCATGCCCGGTAGATGGATATCATACTCCATGGACTGAATGGACTCAGTGCAGTAAGGCTTGCGGTGGCGGCGTTAGTCTGCGATCACGCACGTATTCTCCGGCTATGCATGGTGGTAAAGATGCTCCGGATGATGAGCAGAAGAATCTCTTAGAGACTGTTGCATGTAATACACAAGTATGTCGTGTTGATGGATATCATACTCCATGGACTGAATGGACTCCATGCAGTGAGATATGTGGCGGTGGTGTGAAACGACGCTATCGAACATATGTGCCGGCGACAGGTGGTGGATTTGATCTGAACCAGTCTATGCGTAGTTATGTCCAAGAAGACTTAAGCTGCAATACGCAGGCTTGCCCGCCCGATGGTATCATTGTACCAATCGGATCAAGCGTCGACACGAGTAAACCATTCACAGTGCTCAGTCCAAACAGCCAGTTCAAATTCGTCTGGTACGTCGACACTGGCTTTGACATCTACCAAATGGTCGGAACAAATTGGAGCAATATTCGCAATTTGCGGTCGACTACCAAGTTCACAACGATGAATATGTCCGGCGGTCAGTTGCTTATGAACGGATTTGCTCGATCCAAGCCACTGAGTGAAATGGCTTACACAATGATAACCGATACTGGTAAGTTTGTAGTGACTGACGGATACCAAACAGTCACGGTCAACATGGCCGGCGCGGCTGGCTCTACATTCATTTGATACAACCACCTCCGCAAGCCGCCTCCGCAAGCCGCCTCCGCAAGCCGCCTCCGCGAACCACCTCCGCAAGCCGCCTCCGCAAGCCGCCTCCGCGAACCACCTCCGCAAGCCGCCTCCGCGAACCAATATCACTTAGCGTGTAGCTTACCAATCTCAGCTTAGACACACATATACTTCTATGGACTTCACTCATTGCGTGGCTTGAAGCAAGACACTACGATGGAGTTCTTCCAGGAGCGCTGTCTTCCACTTGAGCTGTGTTGTCTGATAATGGATTTTGCTAGTCCATGGAGAGATGTATTTGACGCCGTCTTGGTAGAACTGATGGCCGATAGCGTTGCTGACATAGGTGTGATGGATCTCGGTGTTGGCTTACCATATCGCACTGCATGTAATCGTTGTCTGTACTTCTCCGCACAGGCTTGCGCCATGAGTCACTTGAATGTTACTAGCTTGAGCTATCGATTGTATTTCAGGCGCCGCAAGCTTGAACTGCTAGCGGAGTCGCCGCGCAGTCTTCGCAGACACAACCGGAATTCATTGACGCAACTTAGATGTGTTGACCGGTTGATGGACTGCGATGTGTGGCCAGTACTATATCCAAAGAAGTGGTTTGATATACTATGTCCACGCGTAAGTCAATTCCCAGACAATACCAACCCTACTGGGCGAAGAGACCCGCTACTCGCATGGCTGCGTTTGATGTATGACATTCGCAAGCCACGCAATGAAAGTAGCTGCTAGCTAACGAGTAGCGTTCAAACATTTTTTTTGGCCATCACTCCAATCGATACTTGAACTCTACTCGTTCTCAAGCCGGCTACTCGAGCACTAAGACTATCGACGCTCTGTCAAATACACCTAATAGTGACGTATACGCCGTTCGGCGCCTAGTTAGATGATTTATCATCTAAAGACTAACAGATAGATAAAGCATAACTCCTCGCAGTTGCTGCTGTTTACATCAAACGACTTGATCTGAACATCCCTTACCTCTTCCTACAACCACAATGGACTCCATCATTGCCAAGTTCATCTCCGATAACATCACTGTCTCTGAGGGCAAGCGTCTCATGAACAAGGATGTCATGGATGCCTGGGTTGCCACCACCGGTGAGACTACCGGTCGTAACAAGCTCTATGCCGCCATCTATGCTCTTCATGGCGTCTACAAGGGCCAGGGATTCTTCACCAACGTTGAGTTCACTCCCAAGGAAGTGAAGACAGTGCAAGAGGCGAAGGACGTGCAGGTCCAGGCTCCTGGCCTAACCGCGTTCGAACAGGCTCCTGGCCTAACCGCGTTCGAACAGGCTCAGCTGGAAATCCAACGCGCTGCACTTGAGAGCAAGGAACGTGCCCGCCGTTCTAAGATGGAAGCTGAAGCTAAGTTTGCCGCTGAGAAGGCAGCTGCCAAGGCTGCTAAGGCTGAGGCTGAGGCCAAGCTCGCCCGGGAGAAGATGGAGGCTGAGAAGATCAAGGCTGAGGCTGAGGCCAAGCTTGCTCGTGAGAAGATGGAGGCTGAGGCCAAGCTTGCTCGTGAGAAGATGGAGGCTGAGGCCAAGCTTGCTCGTGAGAAGGCAGCCGCCAAGGCCGCTAAGGCTGAGATGGATGCTAAGCTTGCTCGTGAGAAGATTGAATCGGATAAGTCTATCGCTGCTGAGAGCAATGCTACTAAGCTTCGAATGGTTGAGCTGAAGGTGAATGCTGCAAAGCATCTTATGGAGATGAAGCTTGCTGAGGGTGAGCGTAACCGCGAGTTCCAGCGCATTGAGAACAACAAGTCTCGTGCGTTGTATGCTGTGTCCAGCTACAACCGCCATCTTGATCCGGAGGTTGTTGGTACCGTGTCCAAGCAATACGTGACTAGCGATAGTCTTCGCCGCTGCATCGAGTTCAACGCTTGGGACTGGACTGGCGAGCACAACCTCCCTGCTATGAAGAGTCTTAAGAACACTATCTCATCGATGGAAGAGAAGATTGAGATTGTGATGGATGGCAAGTCTGTTGAGAAGAATGTTATTGCTCTCGAGACTGCCATTGATTTGACTAGCAAGGTGGATGTCGGCGTGATTCCAGCCAAGGTTGTAGACGAGGGTCTGAAGCTTGTATCTGAGATCCCAGTGGATGACGTATCTAAACCTGTGGTGGAAGAGAGCACTGCTATTGCTGTTGCCGAAATTGCTGGATCGCAGAGCATGCTGTTGAAGCGTCTGGTTGAAGTTCCAAAGATTGCTAGTCGTGACGAAGACCGTCACATGAAGAAGGAGGTTGATTGGATGGTGGTTGATCAATCCGCTAAGAAGGACAAAGCTAAGAAGCTTGACAAGCGTCGTTACATCCGTAGCAAGCAATCAGCTTCTTTCGGTGGCAACGGCCAGATCTTCGTGAAGTGTGATTGCTGTAGAGTATCTATGGACTTGGATGATGGTGGTTGCCACCGCGGCCACAACCTCCCCGACTCACGTGGCGGGTCGTGGGATAAGTCTAACATCCGTTTGATCTGCGCGTCTTGTAACTTGAACATGTCTGACAAATACACTATCCGCGAGTACAAGATCAAAGTGCTGTACATCCCGATCACTCATGATGCTAGTGATGCTAGTGAGGTGGTGAGTGATGATAGTGAAGCAAGCTGTGATGATGATAGTGAAGCAAGCTGTGATGATGCTAGTGAAGCAAGCTGTGATGATGCTAGTGAAGCAAGCTGTGGTGATGCTAGTGAAGCAAGCTGTGGTGATGAGTGCTAAGAAGGCTTGCAACAGGCTGGCGAGGGGGCGCTGTTCTATAGCGACGAGTTCATCGCTCCGGCGGGTGTCCGCGGCGAGCTTCGATTCAAGTCCAGTGAGTTGTATCAGTGTTTTGCCAAGTGGTGCGAGCGCAATGACCACCATAAAGTTTCTACGTCTAACTTTAAGCTTAGGGCCGGCGACTTCGCTGCGATGCTGCATGGCGCCAAGCAGTGAGAGTGGAAGATGATCTGTTGAAAAAAATTTAGAGTCAGTCTTAGTAGTGGTTGTCATGGCCAGACCCCCCCTTGAGCCATAAAAAACTATGTTCATATCTGGCCGGTGTTTTGGCGACCACACGACTTCGCTCCCGATGGTTACGTTCATCTAGGTCAAGTTCACTGTGTTCGGATTAAGCAGCAAGTTTAGCTCACATTTTGTGTTCAATGGCCTACGACGTTTTATCGTTTGGTCGATATAGACCTCCCTGTCACTCTGTTTCTTGGTCGGAAGTGTTCAAAAATGTTCAGATTATTCAGCAATTCATTCAACGCTAGTATGTACATATATAGCAAAATCTATCACAATGTCGAGTCTATACATGGTATGCTCGTTCATTGGAACGAGTGGAGTTCTCTGCATCGTAGACCAATCGCGAGATATTACGCGGCTGCGTCAACGCATAGATACTCTAGAAACCAAGTACGAAGATATGCGAGACGAATTGCGAAAACTCAAGCGGAGTTGAGGGGCTCGATGCTTTCGCATTTGGCTCCGTCATCTTTCTTTTTTGGCTATGTGATTGAACACCTCGAACCAACACCACTGCACTTCCAAGTGGTTAGACCAGAGAGAGTTAGACTCCGTCTCCCTCCCAAGGGGAGGGCCGGCGACTCCGCGGCAAGACGGTGGTTACCATGGCCACCCCCCCCCCCCTTATATGCGTACTTGATACTGCGTAAAACTCGGCGCCTCTTCGCGTATATGTTGTGGCCGTTTAGTGTATTTGATGGGGTATGGGTGTCCATCCCATTGCGTAAATTTAGTAGCAGAAAATGCGTAAGTAGTGCATGTTAATCCTACGACTACATATGTTGTAATGCCGTATCTAATCCACCTGCCTCCTGTTCTGAGAATATAAATTAGCACTGTGTGCGCATATTTGTTAGCACTAGGTTGGGTGGTGGTTGACTGTCTCAAGTGTAAAGATGAACGCGTTCACATGTCACGTTTGTGAGTACTCTACTCTTCGCAAATGCAATCTCTCCATCCATACTTTGAGCAAGAAGCATCAATCTGCAATGCTTGCAAACAATGGCTGCCGTTCTTGCCTGAAACCATTCTCGAGAAAATGTGATCTGGTCCGCCATCAAAAAAATAACTGTCGAGCAATTACTCCAGGGACTGCAAGTGGTAGTAACTCTCTCGGGTCTACAGCCGACATCACCATTGTGAACAATAACACTGTGAACAACACTGTGAACAACAACGTTATTATCAACGTGAACGGCCATGAGTTGATTGGTATCAGTATCGAGAAGTTCATCAAGATGGAGCTTGCTAAGGGGACTCATCGAGCATTGCTCAAAGTGATGCGCGAGACTGATAGCGACATTGATGATTTGCAAGATGAGTTTGACCGCCGGGTTGAATCTCACTCGCGAAGCAAGTCTGCTGATCATTCGCGAGTGTGCTGTATTGCATCTTCTGGCGATGTTGGTGAGTGCTGTATTCTGGCAAACCGGTTAACTGCTCGCGAGTGCGATGATATCATTAGCGATCTTGTTCTCAGATCTGACGATAAGATTTACACTACTCATACTCCGCGACTTGGCGCCTTGACCAATTTCAATCTGGAATTGAATGTAATCCATCAAGCTCATCTGTTCAAGCGAGAAGCAGTCGCGCGCTTGGTTGATCGTTCTCGGGTTCGCGATATGATTCACACTCATATTGCAAACCAAGATATATCCGACACGTATGGCGTACATGCGATTGGCGAAGATTATGTTCCATGGATTGATCGCAATCGCTATCTGGCGAATCTAGACAGCGTGTATCGCAAAGTTGAGTCAGTGGGGTTGCGCCACAATAGAAGCGTTGCTTCTGCCGCTAGCCGGCGCAAACGTGGAGTGTTTTGATGTATCTCGCTTCGCGTGTAATATATTCTTCCATGGACTGTCACCGCTTGCGCTTGATGACTAACAGATTCCGCTTGCGCTTGACCAGAGAGAGTAAGACTCCACGGCTAGACTCCGCGGCTAGACTCCACCGCCAGGCCGTTCTACGAGCCCTACACTAAATTGATCAAACCTACCATTACGGAGGTAAGAACTTTGAGTCTTGCCCAAAAGGACTAGTCAAATAAGATTAGTATTGGCTCTTTAACCGATGTAGAACGTTATCGGGATGAACGGATAAGCTTAGCAGCTAAGTCCCTTCAACATTATATTTTTTGCAGCGTTCAAGTCTCGGTCTAAAACAGACTTACAGCCCTTACAGTTGTAGGTTCTATCGCATAGGCTCATGTCTTGAGCATTGCCACAATCACTGCAAGTTCGGGTAGTGTGATGGGAATCAACCACTACGAGATGCTTACCAAGGCTAAGAGATTTGTACATTAACTTCTCTCGGAACTGGAATGGTTTCAAGTTCATTGTATTGCGATTCAATCCGCGATTGGCACTGCCGTTAACCAACTTGTGAGATCCAAACTTCTCGAGGAAGATAAGATCGTAATGAGTGGTCAAGTACTTGATGCATCGCCAATGTAAGTCTGAAGTCAAGTTAGCTTGGCGACGGTCTAGCTTCACTAGCAACCGGCGCCTAAGGCGCTTACGCTCACCACCAGCTCTGAGTTTCTTAAGTCTGTTTCTCAATCTGTCAATTCGCCATACTTGATCACTGTGCTGTAGCTTAGCAGTGTGAGTCTCACCACCATCAACACCATACACGTTGAGGAATGTCTTTACACCAGGGTCAATTCCACAGACTCTAAGCGTGGTGGATGGGTTGATTATGTCTGCGGAGCTATAGCTCACTGGAAGATGAAGCTTGTACACACCATTCACTTTAGTGATTGTGCTGTTTAGCACTTCACTCACGCCTCGCAATTTCTTCAGACTACGGTTTGCCATGCGAATTGTCTTACCATCCTTGGGCAGTGATTTGTCACTGAGTCGGAGCTTACCATCTTCAAGTTTAAGCATTGCCTTGGTGATCTTCATCACCTGCTTTGCCTTGGTTCGGAACTTTAGCTTGAAGAACTTAATCCGCCCTGCGCGGAGATGCGTCATACATGCGTCATAGTTCTTCCTGGCCTCGAAAACCGCTTCCTGTCTAATCTCTTTATGGGTCTCAATCTCCCAGGGTTTGAGTTTTTGCCTTACCGGTGGAATTGCAGTCTTTAGAGTTTGAAGTCTCATTGTGATGATGTTAAGTCTCTTTGTCTTGATTATGGTTTCAACTACAGCCTTAAGCCCTTTCGTATTTTCCAGCACTTTCAACTCATCGGAAAGAGCTTTCTTCTGCTTGGCCAGTCTAGAGAATATTGGCATGGACTTTCTACTCTCTAGAGTGACAAGCTCATTGCGGAGAGTCATTGCGCTAGGCACCTTGCCTGTACTTCTTCTGTACTGGTTTATCTTAGCAACGGTCTTGTTATAGACGTAGTTACTACATCTAAGGTTCTTGTCCAGGATTATTTTCTGCGCCGGTGTCGGCTTGAAGTTGAGGACTAGCGTCCTGTACTTGGGCTGCGGGTCTTCCTCTGTTGATGTAAGATCTCTTTCCCATCTGTTTGCAGCTATAGATGTGGACAATGCTGAGCAAGTCCTCTGCAAGTTCTTGCTCTGAAGATTTGTTCTTGTGATCGTCAATAACGGTGATTGTCCCCCCTGCCTTTGTGACAATGAGCTCGATGAGCTCAAATCCGAACCTTGATAATCTATCTCTATGGGCGATGGTAATGTCTCCGATAGTTCCTTGCAAGCACTGTTCCAGAATAACCTGGAGGCCTTTTCTCTTGAAGTTAACTCCCGACCCAA
>JACCDW011387527.1_pt1 | contig 21532 bp, 18 predicted proteins | sample 7449781 | NCBI WGS metagenome assembly JACCDW01 (sample SAMN15323449, study PRJNA562643) | freshwater metagenome | isolation source: river surface water | place: USA:Blue River Watershed | collected 2017-08-18
GACCACTATCCGCCGACGAGTTTTAGGCGCCGGGTCTCATGGCTCGTAAAGCACCCATGGCAGCCAAAGGCGACGGCGTGCACTACCATTGCCTGCTACGACCTCCAGAAGGGCATTAGTGCGGTGAATCAGCCACCGATGGACATTCCTCTCGGGCAGCGTATCAGCGAGGCGACACTGACATTCTATCGGTCGTGGTGGGAGGAGAAGAAGTTCCCCGCCGGTGTGATTGTGGGAGAGGGTGAGGAGTTTGTTGCCGGACGGGAATCCGACCTCCTAGAACTGCCCCCGCAGCAAATTATCGTGGCATTCAGCCACGGCCGGAATGTGAGTTCACGCCGCGTTCCTTCGGACGCCGGAGTGAAACCAGGATGTTTCTGGGGATTCCCGAAGGAATACCTGGAGTTTATTCATGGGCTAGCGGGTGTTAAGGTGGTCGGCTCCTCATAGCGCCGCACCCGTGATTCCTAGAACTAACGATACGAATGCAAATACAGACATAAATGTAACAACCCAAGGATTTGTATTGTTAGTGAGCGCGCGATCTAGTATTAAAAGATCAAGGACAAAAAGAAACGCAAGAAGCCAGGCTATAAACAGAATAATAACTTTATTTTGCGACATGTTGCTAGTATCAATTCTTAGACCAACATTGAAGCCCTCTTTTGTCTCCATGTCCTTATTCTGAAATGCCTCGGCAGAATATTTCAGAAGGTAGAGAACAAAGCCGAAAACGGCCGCGTGCACGAGCACGGACTCGGGAGATGTTTGGCAACTGGCAAAGATCTTCTTGCCAACAGGGGGTAACGTAAGTAACATTCCAGGCTGTAATGCCGCAAAGAGGAGTGTTTCCTGGAGCATTTCCTGTTTATACGCAATATCTTCTGCATGCAATGCACAAGATATTGGTTATTTTTGATTCTATAAGATATACTTAGTACATGCGATCCAGCGTGTTCAGCACATCGCCGACCACGGGGATGGAGTCGCGGTACGACAGCACGAAGTAGAACACCAGGGCGTGCACGAACACAGACGCATACGACGTCTGGCCGCTCATGAACACCTTCTTGCCCACCGGGGGCAGCGTCAGCAGCAGACCGGGCGATAGGACGATAAACAGCACGACAGCGGCGAGCATTATATTCTATTGGGATATTATTTTGCAAAGGCAAGCACACCGCCGACAATTGCTACAGCGGTAACACCGACGCCGATCCAGACAGCGACGGGTATACCACCACTTGAGGCGTTTGCCGTAGCGTCTGTTAGTGGATCCGTATCAAACGCGGCATCTGCCTCAGGAACAAAAGAGGAATCCGGAACTTCGTCCGCAGGATTTGTAAAATCATTTGCCAAATCTGTCGGAAGACTCATTTCTACTTATAGGGCTGAATCTAGGTCGTAGTTGTTGTAGGTGCAGTGGTTGTTGTTGCCGCTGCAGTGCCTGTCTTCAGGCGATCGCGTGCCTTTGCAACTTTATCTAGAATAGCCGTTTTTTGGGTGTCACGTAGGGCTGCACGCTCGGCCTTTTGCTTGTCAAGCAAAGCCTTTAATTCGTCCTGGTGCCTTTTTTTCATATCTTGGCGCGCCTTTGCCTGGGCTGTACGCTCGGTGGAGACCTCTGCGTCTTTCGTAACCTCCGCATCCGTCTGGAACGGCTCAACAGAACGCAGACCCGGGATAGACTTGCGGTAGGCCAAGAGGAGGCCGAATACGAGCGCATGAACAAAGACGGCAGCCACAGACGTCTTACAGGAGCCGAATACCTTTTTTCCGACGGGCGGCAGAGTGAGTAGCATACCGGGGGAAAGCAGCAAAAATAGAAGTGTTTCCGTGAGCATTCCTATTATTAGATGGCAACTTATACCTTCTTAGGAGCGGGTGTGGGCATCGCACGCTTCGGCACAGCGGGCTTCTTCGCTTGCGCAGCGGCTGCCTTCAATGATGCGACAGGATTTGCGGGACGATTCAGCAGATTCGCAATAGTAGCAGTACCTGTGCCCGCAGGAGCATTTGTCTGGAACCCCTCCAGTTGGTTCAGCACGGGGATGGAGTTAATGTTCGCCAGCAGGAACGCAAAAACAGCCGCGTGCACGAGCACAGCGACCGTGCTCGTCTTGCACGACATGAACACCTTCTTGCCTACGGGGGGCAGCGTCAGGAGGAGACCAGGGGACAGGAGGATGAACAGGGCGACGGCACCGAGCATTTTCTATTGGGGGTTGTGAATTTACGCGCCCGGTGGCACGGCAGGAGATGTCGCAGGCATTTGGTTAGGAAGAGGAGGAGGTTGTGTCATAGCAGGAACTGTAGATGGAAGAGGGGCAGGTTGCATTATAGCAGGAACTGTAGAGGGAAGAGGTGCAAGACCCGCAGGTCTGTTCGTTGAAGTACCAGTAGGTGCAGGTGCAGGCTTCGCCCGTTTTTCGGCAAGAAGTTGATTAATAACAGCCAGACTTTGGTTATATTTAGCAGCCTCACTGCGTGTGTATATCTGCGCTTTCTGAATCTGGCCCTGTAGATCCTTTACTGTGGCCGATAGTTTAGTATTATCATCTTGCATAAGTTTCTTAATAGTTGCCGCATATTGTTCCAATTGAGCAGGAGTAGCATTCGCCAAACCATCGCGGGTGAACTGAAAACCTTCAATGCGATTCAAAAAGGGAATCTTTCGCAGATTTGCGAGAAGCACCGCAAAAACTAGTGCATGGACCAGGACAGCGGCCACAGAGGTCTTACAGGACATGAACACCCTCTTGCCGACGGGCGGCAGAGTCAGAAGTATACCGGGCGACAACAGGATGAACAATAGGGTTACAGCGAGCATTCTATTATTTACGCAGAACAATAAAGGCAGCCCTCACCAGCATCTGCGGCGGCCTTTGCACGCGCCTGCTCCTCTTCGTATTCGCGCGCGAGGCGTGCGAGTTTCTCCTGGCGTGTTTCCTGAGCCGTTGCGTTTGCCGCTACGCTTGGTGCCGGGCCATTCGGACCCGTATCCTCTTCATCATCGGACACAACCACAGAGTCGTCATCCTCTTCCACGACATTGGGTCCCGCCGGCCCCGTCGGTCCATTCACAGCCGCCAGCAGACGCGGGTCAATCGTGAACTTCTGCGCCGCCACCGGCGCCTTGGTACGCAGGTAGTAGCAGCCCGTCTTCAGACCCTTCTTCCACGCGTAGAAGTGCATGGAGGTCAACTTGGAATACGTCGGATCCGCCACGAACAGATTCAGCGACTGGGACTGACAGATGAACGCCCCGCGTGCCGCTGCCATATCAATCAGCACCTTCTGGGGAATCTCCCACGACGTCTTGTAGCGGGCGCGCACCGCCTCGGGAATCTCTTCAATGCCCTGGACAGACCCGTTCGCCGCCACGATGCGCTGCTTCATAGCGTCGGACCAGAGCCCTAGGCCCATGAGTTCCTTCGTCAGATACTTGTTGACGATGACAAACTCACCCGCGAGCGTGCGGCGCGTATACAGATTCGTCGTGAACGGCTCAAAGCACTCGTTGTACCCGAGAATCTGCGATGTGGACGCCGTCGGCATGGGCGCGACTAGCAGCGAGTTGCGGAGCCCGTGCTTGCGCACACCCTCTCGGACTACAGACCAATCCAGCGTGCCGTCCGCTTCCGTGAGTGGCTTGATAGGCGCACCATCGGCACCCTCCCACATGTCAAACTGGAGTTTGCCGTTGGCCGCAGGAGAGCCCAGGAACGTCTCATAGGTGCCCTCGGCCCGAGCCAGTTCCACGGACTCTGCCACAGCCGCGTAGTAGATGTGCTCAAAGATGCGCTGGTTCAGGGCAGCCCCCTCTTCGGACTCCCAGTTGAGCCCCAGCATGGCGAAGACGTCGGCGAGGCCCTGCACACCGAGGCCAATCGGCCGGTGGCGCATGTTAGACCGCTTCGTCTCGGGCGTTGGATAGAAGTTGATGTCAATCACACGATTGAGATTGCGCGTCGCCACGCGCACGACACGGCGCAGGCCCTCAAAGTCAAAGCAACTCTCTCCATAGGCCGCGCGGCTAACGACAAATGCGGGCAGAGCGATGGACGCCAGATTGCATACCGCTGTCTCTTCGGGTGAGGAGAACTCAATGATTTCCGTGCACAAGTTGGACGACTTGATAGTCCCCAGATTCTGCTGGTTGGACTTGCGATTCGCCGCATCCTTATAGAGCAGATACGGTGTCCCCGTCTCCATCTGCGTGTCCAGAATCTGGAACCAGAGTTTGCGAGCCGACACCGTCTTGCGCGCCCGCCCCTCGCGCTCGTAGCGCTCATACAGCGCCTCAAAGTCGGCGCCCCAGCAGTCCGCCAGGCCAGGCGCCTCGTTCGGGCAGAACAGCGACCACTCCGCATCCGCCTCCACGCGCCGCATGAAGAGGTCGGACACCCAGAGGGCGTAGAAGAGGTCCCGCGCGCGCTCCTCTTCCGTGCCCGTCGGCAGTTTCATGCGCAGGAAATCCTCCACGTCCGCGTGCCACGGCTCCAGATACATGGCGAACGAGCCGTTACGCTTGCCGCCGCCCTGGTCCACGTAGCGCGCCGTGTTGTTGAACACACGCAGCATCGGCACCAGTCCATTGCTTGTGCCGTTGGTTCCGCGAATCAACGAGCCGCGCGCACGGATATTGTGGAGATGGAGGCCGATGCCACCCGCGTATTTGGAGATCGCCGCGCAATCGCCCAGCGTCTTGTAGATGCCGCTGATGCTGTCCTCCGCCATCGCCAGCAGATAGCAAGAGGACATCTGCGGGCGAGGCGTACCGGCGTTGAAGAGGGTCGGCGTGGCGTGCGTCATGAACTTCTGCGACAGGAGGTCATACGTCTCCAGGATCCGCCCCAGAGCCACAGACTGGTCGTCCAGGCCATACCACAGGCCTACGGCCACGCGCATCCACATGTGCTGCGGCCGCTCCAGAACTCGCCGCTCCGTGTCGCGCATGAGATAGGCCTTCTCTAGCGTTTTGAAGCCAAAGTAGTCAAACTCGTAGTCGCGCTCGTGCTTGATGTAGGTGTTCAGAAGCGCAGCATTGCCGCGCACGAAGGCCACGAAGCCCTCGTCCAGGTAGGACATTGCCTCTCCCGTGACGGCCCGCTGCGATGCGAGGGCCTCCACGACATCCGAGAAGGGCGCGACCGTATTCTTTTGGTGATTGGACACGGCGATGCGGGCGGCGAGGACGCCCCAATCGGGGTGCGTGGTACAGAGGGATGCTGCCATCTGCGCGGTCAGTTCATCCAGTTCCGCCGTGCGAATGCGGTCCACGATGCGCGCGAGTACCTGCTGCGCGAGGGCATCGGGGTTGACGGCTAGACCCTTGGACGCCTTGCGAATCCGCTGCAGTACCTTATCAAACGACACAGACTCCAGGCCACCGTCGCGCTTCACAACTCGCATGCTAAACATTCTCCAGGAATCCTTTGCCGGGCTATGGCGCATCTGCTGCACCGCAGCCCCGCAATTTTCATGGCGGCTTCTGCTAGCCCCTCTATGTAATGACTTCCTCCCTGAGAGCCTGCGCTTTTGCTGTAGCCTCTTCCTTCTCCTCTTTGTATTTTTTCGCGAAATCCTCCAGGGCCAGAATACACTTCCGTCTTTGTGCCTCACACGGTTCAAGGCATTTCGCATACACCATATCATTTCTGCGTAAGCAATCCAACTTTCCATCCGCACAGAGTTTCTGGACAGCCTCCAAACGGCTCGTCTTGCATGTTTGCACACACTTTAGAATGAGTTCGGCGCATTTCTCCTCTGGATTAGCCATCGCCTCTTGTGCCTCTGGCGAGTCTGGGCCACCTGCGAGAGCCCCCAATAGGTTGGCGAGTGCGTCTGCAGCGGCTGCAGCAGCCCCTGCTGCTTCGCGAATAGCACTCATCATTTTATCCATGAGGCCACCTGCCGCAGCGGCGAAAGGACCGAGTACACCTCCAAGTTTACCAAGGATACCACTCCCATCCCCCTTTGCTCCAGATGCGCCTGCTGCGCCCGAACGTTTCTGATTCTGCTTGGCTGAGGCGGCGGCGGCCTCCTTCCCTTTCGCATCTGCCTCGGCGTCGTCCGCCTCCTTTCTCTTTTTATTCGCGGCATCTCGTTTCGTGGCAGCATCAGCCTTTGCATCATCAGCATCCTTGCGTTTTTTGGCTGCATCGGCTTCGGCTTCCGCAGCAGCCTTTTCTTTATCAGCCTTTCGCTTCGGATCTGTCTCAGCATTGGCCTCATCGCGTAACCGTTTCGCTTTCTCTTCAGCCTTTGTCGCACTCTTGTCAAGACCTGCCGCCTTGTTCTCGGCATCTTTGGCTGTTTTCTCAGCAGTCGCGGCCTCCTTTTTCAGAGTATTCGCTCTTGTACGCGCCTCTGCAGCCTCCCGTGACGTCCGCTCGGCCGCTTCTGCAGGTGTTTCGTCGGGTCGGCGCGCGGATGGCTCGGGCTTCTTCGCAGCAGCGTCTGCGTCTGGTCTCTTCGTACCTGGAGCCCCCTCGGTATTCCGATTTCTACGGGTTGTTCCAGGCACCACTGGCGGCTTCGGTGCAACAGAGGGTCTAGCGACAGATGGCGGACCACCAGGAGGACGCGTGGGTTTCGCTGGCGTAGCCGCCGCTGCCGCGTCTGGTGTTCCCGTGCGTCTACCAGGTAATTGCGGCGGAGAATTCATATTTCGGCCAATTTTGTTGTAATTCACCTTACCCAAACCAGGCTTTTTCGCGGCCGCTGCAGGAGCAGTAGTATCCAACCGCTCTTGGCGCGCACGGGCCGCAGCAGCAGCATTATTCGCAACTGATTTACGTCGTGTAGCATTTGCAGCAGTCGCATTGATCCGCTCTTGGCGCGCACGGGCCGCAGCAGCAGCATTATTCGCAACTGATTTACGCCGTGTGGCATTCGCACTAGGAGCCCCAGTATTTGCACGCCGTGTTCCAGGCGGCGCAGGCGCTTTCGGGGCGAATAGAGGCCTCGCTACACCAGGAGGACCACCTGGAGGGCGTCTAGTTCCAGGAGGTGCAGCGGGCCCAGGTCCAGGTGCCGCAGCCCCAGGAGGGCGCCGTACCGCTTGTAAAGGCCTAGGCGGAGCAGCAGGCCTGGGCGGAGCAGCAGGCCTAGGCGCTGCCACAGGAGCAGGGCGCTTCGCTGGACGTGTTCCAACACCACCACGACGTCCGCGCGGCCTCACAGATGCACGTGTTCCTCTTCCCACACCACCTTCTTGTATCTCGGAAGTGTCTTCCATCGGGCCGCCTCTTAATATGAGCGGCGATTTTTACGGCGTGTACGCCGCGCACCACCTCTAGGCGAAGCGGCCCCACCTCCCTCGCCCAAAATCTGCCTATAGAGGCCCACAAGGCGCCGCATACCTTCCTCAGAAGTCTCAGCGGCAAGAATCCGCTTAACAACAGCCTCTTTCGGCTCACCGAGAATTTCGGCAATATGCCCTCTCAGATTCAACTCGGCCTCCAGTTCAATCATTTTGAACACTTTCTTGAGTTCATATTCAACCGATCTCTTGGATGCCATCTGGCCAACTGGAGGATTCTTGGTCGCATATTCAAAATCCAGAACGAGGACACGCGAATGCTCCGAGTCCCACCAGAAATTATCCAACTTCACATCGCCATGAACGTATCCATTACTGGCCAGAAATTTCAGGCATCGTATGCACTGCTTCAAAATATCCTTCCGTTTCTCCACGGATAGCCCTTTATGTACGTACACATGGAGAGGTTCCCCTTTTACGTATCTAAAATCAATGTAATGCACACTTCCCTCTCGCACATCATTTAAATACGGTAAGCAATAGCGTTCAAATCCTACCCTATCTTTCAAATCTCTGTATTTTAACCCCTCTAAAGCAATGCGACTGCGAATTTCATCCCCCCTTCCAAGTTTCCGAACTTTACTGGGATCTACCTGGCCCGCACGTTTAATGAAAAAAATGTCTGAACCATACGATTCGCCTGCCAATCTGGACCGAGTCTCACAGGACTCACCTGGCTCCAGATGACCACACGGACTCTCTTTCGCCCGTTTTGTTGCGCGGCCGTTACTACGACCACTGCTATAGCCGTTATTATTGCTTCTGGGCGTGCTCCCTTTTTTGAGCCCCAGGCGTAGTCCAAAGGGGGCACCTAGTTGCAGAGGTGCCAACGGCACGCGCTCTCCAGACCCGTTCGCCTTCGCTTGTGGTGTTCTAGGCCGTTTTGCCGGCGATTTAGGGGGCAGCCCCAACTTTAAAGGTGGTGGCGGACCCGACATTTACTTAGAGTGAATATTTGATTCCTTCTCCTCACGGGCCCGAAGTAGACCCCGCTGTGCCACAACGTTTTCCGCAGCATTTCGCAGCAGTTTCTGCTGCGTAACGATGCGCGACGAGATACACATCGTCTCCAGTTCCTGGAGCAGCAACTTGTAGGCATACGGAATCTCAATCGCGGAGAAGTTCGTCGTATTTCCGCAGCCACGGCACGTCCAGATGCCATCCTTCGGATTCACGATTGCGATGATGCCGCAATCCTGGCACGACCAGCATCGGAAGAGGTCGGAACACTCCATCAGGCGCTCTTTCGTGAACTCCGCGACACCGTGAGAGGCCACACAGTCGCGCTCCATCTCGCCGAAACGGAGGCCACCCTCGCGCGCACGGCCCTCAGCCGGCTGGCGCGTCAGCATCACGAGCGGGCCAGAAGACCTAGAGTGCATCTTGTCCGCAGAGCAGTGGCGGAGACGCTGATAGTACACCGGGCCCATGAAGATGCTCGTCTCCATCTGGCGCCCCGTGAAGCCGTTGTACAGAATCTCGTTGCCCTGCGGTTCCAGCCCCAGTTGGTCCCGCAGAATCTTCGTAATGCCCTCTAGGGTTACATCATTGAACGGCGAGCCGTCGCCCAGACACCCCAGTTCACACGCCATTTTTCCCAGCAGCGTCTCCATCAGTTGCGCAATCGTCATGCGGGACGGAATACAGTGCGGGTTGATGATGATATCGGGCGTGATGCCGGCTGCCGTCTGAGGCATGTCCTCGGGGTTCAGAATCATGCCGACCGTGCCCTTCTGGCCGTGGCGGGACGAGAACTTGTCGCCGATCTCCGCCACACGGTCCTGGCGCATACGCACCTTTGCAAACGAGTAGCCCTCGCCGTTACGGTTTTTGAAGATGCGGTCCACCCAGCCAATCTCATTGTTGCGCATTGTGCGCGACACATCGCGGTACTTCTTCGCTCCTACAGGAATCACCATACCCGTCGGGACACGGAGCGGCACGACCTTGCCAATCAGAATGTCGTCTGTATCTACATAGGCGTTCTCGGGCACGAAGCCACTCTCATCCAGTTTGTCGTAGTTGGCGTTCTTCATCTGTTTCGTGAGGCTTGGGTCGGGGCGCTGGAAGCGCTCCTCTTCCCCGCTGCTCTGGTTTTTGCGCTCCTCGTCCTTGTAGGTGCGGTAGAAGATGCTGCGGAAGCCACCACGGTCCAGGAAGGTGCGGTTAATCATCACGGAATCCTCTTGGTTGTAGCCTGTGTAGGTCATGATTGCGACCGTGATATTCTGACCCGACGGCATCGCCTGTGCACCATAGAAGCGCGACATGAACGGCGAGACGAACGGAACCTGGGGATAGCAGAGCAGATGCGCCATCGCATCAAAGCGCTCGCGGAAGTTGAGCGCGAACATGCCCATGGACTGCTTGCCCATAGCCGCTTGATAGGAGTTGCGCGGCGACTGGTTGTGGTCGGGGAACGGAATGTTGGACGCGAGCGTGCCGAGAGAGGTGCTGGCGTGAATCTCCGCATGCGTATAGTCAGCACTACTGGCATCTACAGCATCCGCAGCCTTCATGGCGATATAGGCCGACTCTGTCTCGCCAGGGTCAATATACTCCACGAGTTGGTGGCCGCCCGGACTCGTCCACAGAAGGACCGCCTCCCACGTCCGCAGCGCATGGACCTGTGCGAGCAGTTCGCCCGAACGGTCCGCCGCGATTTCGCGCAGCGCCGGCACATAGAAGACGGGGCGCAGCATGCGACCAGCCTCCGTCGTAATCCAGATTTCGCGCAGCGTGGGGCGCCAGATGATGCCAGTCTGAATGTGAATACGCCCCGACCGCTTCGCCGCTCGCAGCCGCTCCAAAGTGTCCATCGTATCGTCTACCGCTAGAGTCCCAATCCAGGCGCCATTCAGGAACATGCGCGTTCCCGCGTGCTTTTCAGCCACCGTCGTCGTCGCCAGCGGCCGCAGCGTTCCAATCGTGTCCAGGAATTCCCGTACGATGCGCGGATTGCTATAGATGCTGACAATGGCCGTGGAGGCCATGTTCTTTACAACACCGACCGAGTGTCCCTCTGGCGTCTCGGAGGGACAGATGTAGCCGAACTGGGAATTATGCAGTTTGCGCGGCGCGATGAGTTTGCCCGTCTTTTCAATCGGCGTGGAGATGCGGCGAAGATGCGAGATGCCCGAGATGTAGTTCAGGCGATTGAGCACCTGGGACACGCCAATCTTTGCCGGCCCACCAATCTTTGCGGAGCCGAAATTGCCCGTCGCGAGACTCGTCTTCAGCCCAACCTCTAGGATGACCGACTTGATAACCTTGTTGATGTTGCTGACGTTCAGGATGTCCTCAAAGTTGCCTGACGCCCGCCAGCCGCCCCCGTGAATCTCCTTCGCGAGCGAGGACCGGATGTCCTTCAGCATCTTCGTCGTGAAGTACGTGCGAAACAGGTTTGCCAGCAGGAAGCCGGGCAGGTCCACGCGCTTATTGGGGTAGCCGTCGCGGTCATCGTTCGGCATGCGGTTCGTCGCCACCCACAGCACCTTTCGGGTCATGTGCGCTAGATAGCAGGCCTTGTCGTAGTAGAACTCCCGCGTCAGCCCGATGTGTGGGAAGAGTTCCGTGTTCAGGATGTCCTCCATCCGCATCTGGCGCGTTGTGCGAGACGACCAGGAGTTCACATGAGCCGAGAGCCAGGCGAGGGCTTCGTCCTGTGACCGCACGGCCATACCCTCCTGAATGGACTCGTCCATGATGCTGTCAAAGGTCGCATCGCCATCAGGCCCCAGAATGAGGTCAACAATCGCCTTGTCCGTGTTCACGCCCAGCGCTCGGAACAGAATCCACAGCGGCACGTCCGTCTTGATGCGCGGCATCGTCGCGCGCAGCAGATGGAGTTGCGGGTTCTTCGGGTGATACATGATCTTCACAGCGTTGGACTTCGGCACCTGGTCGTTGTCGGGTCCAATGGACTTCACCTCAATCACCTCAACCTCCTTTGAGGAATTGCGGTTATTGCGGAACACCACGGGGCGATTCTCCGACATTCGCTCCTGGGCGATGATCACGCGCTCACCACCGCTGACGATAAAGTATCCACCATAGTCTTCCGCGCACTCTCCCAAAATGCGCGGATGAATGTGTTTCTGGTCGTGGAGGAGGAAGTATTTGGACCCCACCATCACGGGAATCTTGCCCATATGAACGTTTGGAAAGAGACGCTCCCGTACCTCTCGGTGCCCCCCGCGGGTGTTGTCAATGTGGGTCGTGCGCACGAGCACGTCCACAAACAGGGGCGAGGCATAGGTCAGATTGCGCAGGCGGGCGTCGTTCGGCATCATCGGCAGAATCGCACCGTTGTTCTCAAAGATAGTCGGCTTGCGGAGCGAGACATTCTGAAAGGAGAGTGCGACCTCGTATTCGTGCTTCGCGACGGATGCGGCCGCTGCCTCCGTCGTGCGACCCATCAGCGCATTTGCCGCCGACGTTGATAGACCAGTAGCAGACGCGAGGGCGGAGCGGGGACCTGAAAGCGGGGTCTCTGGGCTGCCCTTTACCATAATGGGATTCACCATTTGAATGATTTCGGGAATGTCAATGTCCATGAAGTGATTAAAGGACTCAATCTGATGGGAGATGATTTGCCGACCATCTGCCTGACGGAAATACAGGTCCAGCATGTGCCTATAGGAAGGAATCATGGTAGTAACTCTGGAGGCTCTATTGGATGCAAAGTGGCTTGGCATCCTCAAATTTGGTTGGGGGAGAGCCACCTAGAGGTTTGTAGGTAACTCGTTTAGACGGGCACTCTCTTCCGCCGCACCGTTCTGCGCCGGCGCGCACCGCCGGCTGCTGGCGGCTGAGGGAATGCCTCCAGATCCTTTAGAGCAGCCACAGTCGTGAAATACGAGATGACTTCTTCAACGTCTGCATCAGGCAGAACTTTGCTCTTGTATCCACTTACAACACCGTGAGCAGCCAATAATTTCTCATAGAAATCGTTCACGTCTTTGTCGCCTGCAATCTTTAAAACTCGCGAAAATGGTTTGCAATCTGCAACACTCTTATTTTTGTCCTTAAATGATAATAGAGTTGTGAATATTTGTAAATATGCCTTTGAGAAATTAAAAAAAGGTTCCATAATCTTCTTCTTTACTTCGGCCTCGGCGGATTCGTAATCTGCCTTGAGAAGTTTAAACTTTGTTATCGCATCATTCAAATCCCGTCTAAATTTTCCAAAACACACCTCTAAATGAGCCTTTTTTGTGAGATTTTTATTGTTAATTTTTGCAGGTGTTTTTCCCAGTACTCCTGTCTTAAGAGGCATATCCATTCGTTCAAGTACATCTTTAATGATGGCATTTCCTTTAATAATATGAGGCATATAGGCGACCAATATATCCTTTGCTTTCATGGCGATAATCCTCTAGTTATCATAAAGAAAAAACGCACCCCCATAGCAGATGGCCGACGTGCCACTGGATCCTACAGTGAAACGAATCGTTCTAAACGCTCCGATGGGAGCCGCAGAGCCCACCGTTCCGCAAGCCGGCGGTGAAATCAAGCGCCGCCGGTCACGCAGCAGAAAGCGGGGCGGTGGTGAGGGAGAGGCCGCCACCTCCATGAATTCCGCGAATAGCCCCGTGATTGTGAACAAGGTGGGCGCCTCTGGCTCGGCAGCCCCTGCATCCGCAGTGGGCGGCGGTGCGACGAGCCCTGGGACGATGCAGCAACTGGCCGCCTCGCATATTCCCGGGAACAACTCCAGCAAGGCGGTAGGTGCCGTTGCTCCTTTCACAGCCATCCAGGCCGGTGTTGGAACTGTCGCACCCGCTGCTGCAAACGACCCCAAGACAGTCGTCGCTACGGGTGGTGCAAAAGTTACACTTGTAAAGTCCCGCAAGGCTCCCCGTAAACTGGTGCTAGCCGCTGCGGCGACAAAAGGTGGTGCCCCCCAGGCTACTAGCCATAAGCGCAAGACGGCTAAGAAAATCAAGGTGAGCCTCAGCGGTCTCGGCCGTGGTCTCCGCCGCGCCACAACCATTCGTAAGAAGGCGTCCAAACACACTCTGCAGGAAGTGAAAAAGGCGCTAGTGGAAGCGAAACTGGTTAAGGCCGACACGAAAGCCCCCGAGGACATTCTCCGCCAGATGTACGCCGACTACATGACCTTAAAGAAGAAGGCGCTATAAACTTGTAAGAGGCGGTCCCCGATGTCCCACCACCCTCTAGTGTTCCCGCGCGAATACTTCCCCTATCTCCTCGGCACCTCTTGGTGCTTCTTTGTTTCAGGATTTGTCGCCGTGGCAAATGGCCATTCTGAACTCGCCCACGTCCCCTTTGGAATATGGGCGACTTCTCTCCTCTTTTGGCATAATCCGACGCGCACTTGGCGCTGGGTGCTAGACATCCTCTACGTCCAATACGGCTTCTGGTATCAGGCTTATATGGCCTGGGGTGCTCAATACGCTTTACCCTATTACGCACTCATTCTTATCGGCACTCCGTCCTTTCCAATCAGCAAATACTATTATGCGAAAGGGCGATTTGCTGAATCTGCCTTTTTCCATGGAATGCTCCATATTCTCGCCGCATCCGCAAGTGCGGTCCTTTACATGGGCCGAATCGGTGACAAGCCGCCGGCTTTAGGAATTCCCACCATATCCTCTTGAAGACCGCCTCGCAGCCCACCAGAATGTACGAGGAGTATCGCAAAGCGTATCGGCACTATAGTGTGACCTATGGCCCTGATACGGCGATTTTCTACCTTGTTGGAAAATTCTACGAACTCTATGACTGCGCGGCCGAGCCCCAGACCCCTATTCGCCGCATCACAGAGGCTCTAGATATTCAACTCTCTGTGCGAAAAGGGGACCACCCGACGGGCGCTGACGGGCTCTTCGCCGGCGTGCCTGAACAAAGCCTTCACAAATACGCGGCCGCCCTCACAGGAAAGGGCTGGACCGTCGTAGTGTTTGACCAAGTGAAAGACAAAAAGGGCGCCGTTAGTCATCGTACCGTTGCGCGGGTTCTGACACCTGGGACTCACGTGGAGGCCGCTGCAGCCAACGCCGATGCCTGTAACATCGCTGGCATCTGGCTGGAGCCGGCCGCGTGGGGCTCGGGCGACCCCCCCTCGTTCGGCCTCGCCTCCGTAGATCTCACAACAGGGAGCATCACCACGTATGAGTCTACAGCCGTAGGGAAAGCCACCTCTTGGACAGCCGACGATGCCTTTCACTTCTTTCAGGTGCATGCACCCCGTGAAGCCCTTCTCTTTTGGCGCGGCGCGGCCATGGACTGTCCGACCGAAGATGATGTGCGCCGGCAATTTGGCATCCTTTCGGGAAAACTACTCATGGTGCAGGCTGATACGGCGGCCCAGGGGGCTCTAGAGAAATCACTGACTCGTGAGGACCTTCTTCGTACCGCTATTACTGCAAAGGGACTCATTTCCCCGCGCGAATCCTTTCGTTTAACACAACGGTCAGAACGCGCCCTTTGTGCTCTGTTGATGCATGTGCGCGAGGTCTTTCCATCCGCGCCGAAGAGCCTACGCCCCCCCGAGGTCTGGAGTCCTGCCACGAACCTCTTTTTGGGTAACCATGCGCTTGTGCAACTCAACATGATTACGCCGCGCCTAGAGGATTCTGTACTGGGTCTCTTCACGAAGACGAAAACGCCTATGGGGCAGCGCGCAATGCGTCGCCGTGTGCTTCACCCTATTGCGGATGTGGCTCGCCTGAATCGGGCCTACGATGAACTTGACGCTGTGGGTGAACTGACTGATCTAGACACCGCTGAGCGCTTACTTAGCCAAATTGGAGATCTGCCGCGCCTTCATCGGCGCATTACAACGGCCCAGGTGACTGCCGCCGATGTGCTGTATCTGGACCAAAGTTACAAGTGTGCTGCGCGACTACGCGACCAACTCGTCGGCACACCCCTTGCTGCGCCTGTTGCCTTAGATTTCGCCGCCATTCAGACCCCTTTCGCTGCAGCCTTTGATGTAGAGAAGGCGAAAGATGCCGGTGAGAATGCATCATTCTTACAGGATGCTGCCGCCCCCGACGTGACTCTCCAAGAGAAGACTATTGCGGAGACCTACAAGGCCATGACGGATGCGACGGAGCGGCTGGGGGCTTGGGCGGGGCTTCCCGCGAACACGCTGCGTCTGGAATTCCGAGAGACGATGGGGCCAGTAGTGGCGGGGCCGAAAGCCATTATGAAAATCGTGTTTGACCGTTTACGCAACCCCCTGGCTGCGCCGCCTTACCCGAACGCCAAAATCCAGGACAAGAAGTCCGCAGCCGGCCTGGAGATTCCACACTTGGACAACCTGTTTCATTCTGTATTGCGCATACGCCATGAACTCGTGGCGGCTGTTCGGGCTGCCCTACCCGGTCTCTGCGACGGCGTTGCGGCTGCGGCACAGTCGCAGTGGGATATCCTAGAGGATTGGGTGAGCAAGGTGGATGTGTCTGTGGCACTGTGGCGCTCCGCGCAGGACCTGGGCTTTGTGCGACCTCTCTTGCTGCCTGGCACTTCAAGTTCCCTCGCAATTGAAGGCCTCCGCCACCCTCTTATTGAGCGGCTGACGGATCGGGCCGAATATGTGCGACACTCAGTGTGTCTCAACACGGAAACAGCCGGCTGGCTCATCTATGGCATGAACGCATCGGGCAAATCTTCCCTCATGAAGGCGGTCGGCATTGCGGTTCTTCTCGCCCAGGCCGGCTGTTATGTGCCAGCCTCTCGCATGACCCTGACACCATTCAGAGGTCTCTACACGCGCATTCTCAATACGGACAATTTGTGGGCTGGGCTCTCCTCGTTCGCCGTAGAAATGACGGAATTGCGCGAAATTCTGGCGCGCGCGGATGCGCACTCGCTCGTACTCGGCGATGAACTCTGTTCCGGTACAGAGTCAGTCTCAGCGACGGCGCTCGTAGGTGCCGGCATTCAATGGCTCCATGAGCGGGGCGCCCGATTCATCTTCGCAACACATCTTCATGACTTGATGAAAATTCCCTCAGTTGCAGCCTTGCCCCGACTCAAAGTTTGGCATCTCAAAGTGAATTATGACCCGGTGGCGGACCGGCTCATCTACGACCGCACGCTTACGCCTGGCGCCGGCTCCACTCTCTATGGTCTGGAAGTCGCCCGTGCGATGAACATTCCGGATGCGGTCCTAGCGGCAGCCCACACAATTCGCCGCACCCTTTTGGGAACTGCGGTAGAGACCGATGCGCCTGCGAGTGCATGGAATCCGGCCGTTCAGCGCCGGGCCTGTGAGAGGTGCGGAGCGAAACTCGTGCGAGACCTGGAGGTTCACCACATTCAGGCGCGGGCTACAGCGGGCGTTAATGGCCGCCTGGCCGATGGCACGCATATGAATCATGTCCGCAATCTCATGGTTGTCTGTCAGATTTGCCACGACCGCCACCATGCCGGTACGGCGCCAATTGAGCCACGAAAGGCGACGAGCGACGGGCCGATGAGCATCTCTCCCGTTTCACCACCGGGTTCGGATTCAGAAGAGGGGGGGAACACGATTGTGACAACTGCAACGGCCCGGACGACATCTAGTCAACGGTCCAAATGGACTGCAGAGCAGATGGAAATCATTGAACACTATTTGCGCCGACACCCCAATGTGCCTCCCAAAAGGGTTATGTTTGATCTGGAAGAAAAGGAGGGAATCAAAATCTCGGCTGCGTCTTTGAAAACGATTCGGGGCAATTTGCCAAAGGCTGCTTAGGACGACTCCGCAGCCGCCGCGGCTGTCGCAGCGGTAGCCGGCGCCACGGCCGCTAGGGCAGAGGGCGGCAGGGCCACGTAGGCCATGGGGCCCGGAGGGCCAGCGGGGCCCGTAGGGCCAGCAGGGCCAGCCGGACCGGGAGGGCCCGGAGGACCCACCACGGGAGCACCGGCGGCACTCACACCACCCTTCTTCAGTTCCTCAATCGCCTTGCGCAGTTCCACGACCTCGCGCTCCAGAGTGCGCACCTTTGAGCCAAGAGGGTTGCCACCCATATAGGTGTTCAGGCTCGTTACGGAAGACATTCTGTAGCGGGGGCCGGGATTGGAGAGGTGTAGAATACGCAAAGCAAAACGGGCGGAGCCCAAAGGTCGGGCGGAGCCCTTCCCGCCAACAAAATTTAAGACCCAGTTTCTATCCCCCCTATAGCAGACTGGACCCAAGATGATTATTCCCGTCCGTTGTATGGGCTGTGGCAAGGAGATTTCGTCCCTTTGGCGCTTCTATCAGCAGCAGTTGAAGCAGGCCAAGGGGGACCAGGCGGAGCAGCGCGTGTACTTTGACGGCACCACGATTCCGGAGACGGCTGAGAAGAAGATTCTGGATGCGATGGGACTGACACGCCCGTGCTGTCGCAAGCACTTCCTGACGCAGGTGGATCTGATTGATAGAATCTAAACTTAGACTAAGGGATCAATGGCGGATTATGTTCCGTCAGCAATCGTTGTAGGTGGTGCAGCAGTCATAGTGGGACTTCTCTATGCGATGCGTGTGCCACTTCTGATTCTCATGCTCGTCGCAATCTTCAGTTTGTTTCTTGTTATAGCCCAGCATCGGAATCTCTTTACGGCCGAGTATCGGTCTGCGAAGATTCTGAATATGTTCGCCGGCTACGCACCGTTCATTATCATAGGGGTTGTGATTCTCATCTCGCTCTTCTACATCTTCTTTTTGCGTGGACTGGGTGGTGGGAGAACGAATGCTACAGCCAGTGCTATTTACACCCCTGTCCAAACGGCCGCGGAAGTCTTTAAGAACACCACAGCCACTCTTGGGCAGAATATTGCTAAACCGTTCCAAACGGCGGCGACAAATCTGAATGCTGCCTTGTATGCGCCGAACAATCGCAATCGGGCGAATCTGTACTCTGCCTTGGAGCGGGCTGTCTAGTGACCACCCGCAGTGCGCCGCTAAATAGCACCACCCAATAGGAATGCCTCCCACGCGGAAGGGAAAGAAAACGAGAAAGGCGGCTCGCCGCACGCCATCCCAAAAAGGTGGAGCAAAAGCACTGACTATTCCTGAGTTACGTACGGCATTTGATGCCCTGGATCAGGAGACACGCCGCATTCTGCGTGATACGACCTCTGCCGACAAACAGGTGAAGGAGTTCCAGGCCGTCTGGAAGCGCATTTTTCACCGCCCGGTCTCCACTGCCGCGGCCGAGGGCTACCTCGCTGTGAAGCGCGCTGGACACACGCCTCGCAGCAATACAACGCGCAAGCAAAAGGGTGGCGCAGCGGCTCTGGCTGGCGCACCTCTGGACTATATGACACGCCCCGGCGTAGATGGTGCACATGTGAGTGTACCGCAGTATGTGTCTGGTGGCCTCACCTTCTACAATCATATCAATCAGGACGCGCTCTTAAAGGATTGTGGTGTGGTTGACACCACTCCCAAGGTCCCTCTTATGATTGGCAGTAACGAGGTGATGAAGGGCGGCTACGTATCCGATTTTGCCATGAGCCGTCCTGCTGCTGCGACCGTACCTGTGAATCCGCTGCAGGCCGCGCAGATGTTCTGGGCTGGCAAGTCGCTCGCGGGCATGAGTCCGGACCCGAGTGAGACGAAATTGGGGCTGAAGTAGAGCCTCCCTTTTAGAAATTAGAGCACTCGCACGACCTCTGGTCGCGCTGGCGGTCTAAATTCAGTACCAACCGATAGAGTAGAGCGGCTATGGAAGGACGACTCCGAGGAGATGAGGGTCGCGATCTAGCAGAGCAATTGATACGAACCTATTATCGCACACAGGACTATCCCTTCACGCGCCACCATATAGAAAGTTATGACCAATTCGTAAGCCAGGATCTTCCCGCAATTCTGCGGTCCGAGAATCCCCTCACCCTTCTGGAGGAACCAATTGGGTCCAGCGGAGTTTACGCCCTGAAGGCGGAAATTTTCCTGGGTGGTCCCGAGGGAGACCGAATTACAATTGGCACTCCCACCATTTCCCTCCAGAATTCGGAGGAGGTGCGAATTCTATATCCGAATGAGGCCCGCCTTCGCAATCTCACCTATGCAGCCCAGGTGTCCGTGGACCTCGTAATTCGCGTGACAATTTCCAAGCCGAACCCCTCTGGAGGCCGGCCGACGAGCGAGACAATTCTCATGGACCCAAAGTCAAGCCCTGAAAAATACGGCTACCTGGCTAATTTCCCTCTACTCCGTCTCCCAATTATGCTCCACAGCCGCTTTTGTGTGCTCCACGGAAAGCCGCAAGCGTTTCTCAAAGAGGTTGGGGAATGCCCGTTTGAACAGGGAGGCTACTTTATCGTGGAGGGGTCCGAGAAGATTCTCGTGACGCGCCAAGAGCAGGCGTTCAATGTCCTCTATGTTACGAAACAAGAGGCTGACCCCAAGATGGAAATTTACGCGACAATTTCCTGTCTGAACCCGGCCACACGCCAAGTGAAGCGCGTGGCGTTCGGGCTGCGGCGCCGTGCGAACACACTCGTGGTGAATCTCCCTATGGTGCGCGCACCCATCCCTGTGTTTGTCCTCTTTCGCGCCATGGGCCTCCAGACGGATCGCGACATTGTGCGTGCCATTTTCCCTGACCCGGATTCGGCCGAGGCGCAGCAATTGGAGCCGCTTCTTCATGAGAGCATTCTGGAGGCCCACCCTTTTCTGGACACCTATTCGGCCGTTCAGTTCATCAAGACGATGACGAAAGGATTCTCAGAGGCGCACGTGCTGGACATTCTCCACAACAAGACATTTATACACGTGGAGGACCGACCTGGCGCCCGTATTGCGTTCCTCGCCGAGTGCGTCCGCCGTATTCTCCGTGTCTCCGCTGGCATTGACCCCGAGACGAACCGCGACGACATCCGGAACCAGCGATGCTTGACGAGCGGTGTTCTTACTCGTCAACTCGTCCAGGGCGCTTTCGCAAAGTGGCGCAAGGCGATGATGCTGACGCTGGACAAGGAGTTCAACTTCAACAAGTCCATCTATCGCGACCTGAATTTCCTGAATCTGTTCCAACAGGGTACGCTGAGCACACTATTCAAGGCCGGTATGATGACCGAGTCGGTCATGCGCGGCTTCAAAGGAAAGTGGGGCGACACGCTGGGCGAGGAGAATGCTGGAGTCCTCCAGGCACTCTCGCGCCTCTCGTTCATGGACTTCCTCTCACATTGCCGCCGTGCTGTGCTGGATTTTGACACTGGCATGAAACTGCCCGGGCCGCGCCGTCTGAACACGAGCCAATATGGCTATTTCTGTACGAACGAGACGCCGACGGGTGCCAGCATCGGTATTACAAAGAATTTGACAATGCTCTCCGCCATTTCCACGGCCACGGACCCGGCCGCCTTTATTGAGTGGATGTTCAAGCGGGGCGGTGTGCTCCCCTGCTCCGACATGACCGCCGCGATGCACGCCGTCGCCGTGCCCGTGTTCGTGAACGCCGGTATTGTCGGCTATACGCTGAGGCCCCAGGCGCTCGTCCAGGTGCTAAAAGTGATGAAATGGACCGGCTGCCTCCCTGCCGCAGCGTCTATCGGCTTCAGTATTCGCGAGCGCCGTGTGGGCATCTTCTTGGATGAGGGTCGTCCTCTCCGCCCTCTCATTCACTTGGACGCAGGTGGAGCAGTTCCTCTCGTTAGGCTGCGCGCGCTGGGTGACACTTGGCGCAACCTTGTAATGGGAAATCTGCCCTACACAAAGTCGCGCGGGCTTCACCAGACAGGATTCGTGGACCCTCTTGCTTCCACGGAGGCACCCTCCCTAGAGGAGTATGTGAAGGCTCTGGCACCCTATGCCGGTGTTATTGAGTATGTGGACCCCTATGAGTCCAATGAGGCGTATGTGGCGATGTTCCCGGAGCACATTCAGGCCGAGTCGTCGCATCTGGAAATTCACCCCAGTACAATGCTCGGCCTGATGACCTCTGTCATCCCGTTCCCGAACCACAACCAGTCGCCGCGTAACCAATTGTCTTGCTCGCAGTCCAAGCAGGGCCTATCGGTTTACGCTACAAATTATCCGAACCGCTTTGACAACCAGGTACACGTGCTATGTTACGGCGAGTCGCCCCTCGTGCGTAGCGTCTACTATGACTATGTCGCGGACGGCCAGATGCCGTATGGACAGAATATCGTGGTCGCCATCGCGTCCTTCACCGGCTACAATCAGGACGATGGCATCCTTTTCAACGCGGATTCCTTTCAGCGCGGCATGTTCCGGAGCACATGCTACAGGTCCTATGA
>JACCDW010665726.1_pt1 | contig 21528 bp, 25 predicted proteins | sample 7449781 | NCBI WGS metagenome assembly JACCDW01 (sample SAMN15323449, study PRJNA562643) | freshwater metagenome | isolation source: river surface water | place: USA:Blue River Watershed | collected 2017-08-18
ATTTGCGTATTGTTGTTAGTATGAACTTTAGGTTTAAGAACAATGAAGATAACTGATATCATTGAAAACTTTGCAGACGGCAAGGTAAAAGGCAAAAGTCGTCCAGGCCGTGTAAAACGTGCTGGTGCTAGTTGTGCAGGTTCAGTTACTGATTTAAGAGCAAAGGCTAAAAAGTACGGCGGTGAGAAAGGTAAAATGTATCACTGGTGTGCTAATATGAAGGGTGGAAAGAAATGAAACTAGTAGATTTCTTAACAGAAGCAAAACAACAGCTGGTACAAGAAAAACTACCTTACGGTAAAAGTGACCTTGCGCCTGTGATGAGTGAAGATACTATTAATTATCACTACGGTAAACTAGCAGCAGGCTATGTTAAGAAATACAATGCAGGTGAGGGTGATGCTAAGTTTAACGAAGCTGGCGCATATTTGCATAATATTTTCTTTCCACAATTACAAGCACCTAAAGCAAGTAATAAACCCATAGGTGCTAGCAAAGAGTTAATTGACAGTAAGTATGGTAGTTTTGACAAGTTTAAAGAAGAAATTGAAAAGACTGCAATGAGTATTCAAGGCAGCGGCTGGGTATATATGAGCACCACTGGCGAAATTAAAACTATCGCCAATCATGCAGTTAAGAAAGACATCGCATTACTCATTGATTGGTGGGAACACGCCTGGACTTTAGATTACGAACATGATAAGGCAAAATATTTAAATAATATTTGGCGTATAATTAATTGGGAAACAGTTAACGCAAGATTATACTAAGAGGTAAATTTATGAGCCATTTAACCGAAACAGGCTATGGATATTTTGAGCATTTGTTGAGGGCGTGGAAAGTTGCAGGAGTGTTATTGGTACATGGATTAGTACCTAGTATCTGGAAAACTAAAGCAAGCGAATTACTTTGTGTAAATAGCAACAGAACTAGAAAGTATTTACTTGAAAAACAGTACGGTATAATTGAATCAGGCGGGAGATCACTAAGTGAAGATTACTGAAATTATAACTGAAACCACTAGCGGCGGCATAGCTGTAGTAGCTCAACCTTTAGGCGCTGTCATTAAGCGTCCAAGTCCCAGCATTTATAAAACAAAGAAGAAAAAAGCTAAGAAAAAGTAAACGTTTATGGATTTTCAAGATTTTCTAGACTTAAATAAAATGTTTAGAGACAATCCGCAATATTTGCGGGATGTTTTTCGACGGGCAATATTTAGATCAACTTTTACTGGTACTTGGAGACGAGATAGAGATGGATATTATGTTGGTGATTTTATGCATCCTGATTCCCGACAAGTACTAGAAAAGCACCTTACTGACCCAATAGCAAAGGAAAAATTAATTAATGGTGATTGGGTTGATGAGAACGGAAATATTAAAACCCCTATCGAATATAAAATTAATTCAGAAGGATTTAGATCAAAACAGTTTGAGCAAGGCGACCGCCCCATTGTTTGTTTTGGTTGCAGTTTTACCTACGGCGTAGGACTTCCAGAAGAGTACACTTGGCCAGCAATAGTTTCTAAACATTTTAATATACCTGCTTATAATCTTGGTCTTCCTGGTATGGGATTAGACGCAGCAACTATGTACGCTACTAATTGGCTCGTTGATGAAATATGGCGACCTAGAGCAATATGTGTACTGCTACCGCCTCCAGGAAGAATTGATTATTTTGTAGACGAAGAGGTGACTATGCCACCACCACCAATGTATAGATTAGGTAATCTGTGGCACGATATTTCTTACAATGAAGAAAAACCAAATCAAACAACAAAGCAATTAATAGAATCCATACCGTTCACATCATATATGATGCAGAGAAGAAATTGGAAAACACTTAAATTGTTGGCTCATTATCTAAACATACCGTTTGTATATGCAGACACAATTTATACCGATATTCATCCAAAAGATTTTAATGTGTTGCAAGCAGAACCCTTAGCTAGAGATTTAATGCACGCCGGGTTACCGTGGCAGCAACGCACAGCAAAATATCTCATTGATCAGTTAGAAGCTGTTCCCGAAAGTGCTCATTGCGGAGATTGGCGAGAGTTAGGAGAGATACCATGAGAGCGATAAAAGGAAAAAATGGTATACTTTGTATTATTAACAAAGAAGAAACTCAGCTGTTCAGTAAAGCAGAATTTGAAGGTTTTCTGAATATAAGTAAACTAACAGAACGCGAATCTTATATTGCTGAAGATATGTATAAGAAAAATGTTCTTTGCAAAGTACGCAGGAATGAAAATGTTGGTTACAGAATCTACCCACAAAGAGCTCAGATTTAACAAATATGAACTAGCTAAAAAGCTAGAACGCTTAACTGATAAGATCATTGAGCGTGGTGTATATGTTATTGAAAAGAATAATGACGGTTTCTATAACTTAGTTGAGTATACAAAAAAGAAAGCATTGTTAATAGATCTCCCAGGCTATAAATTAGCTAATAATATCTGTAATGCTCTTAATGCTCGAAAGCAAGTAAATATTGCATTTGCACAAACTATGATAGATATGTACCATAAGCTGAGTGTTGACTGTATATATTATAGACACACAATTAGTACTACTAAGGACGAATTTCGGCGCGAAGTTGTTATTACACGCCTCGATATAGCAGTACAGCAATTGAAAAATGTTAACAAGGAACTGGCTACTCTAAAATAAGATAAAAATTCCTGCGTTTTCTGATAAATAAGTGTAATAACCAATAGCAGGGATTAATATTATGTTTTTACAAGATTTTAGAGAAACTCCTAACAGAAAGATTACAAAAATTAATTCTGTTCTCAAGGAGCAGTTTGGCATATCCATTTCAAAGGGTTTCCCAAGAAAGGAAAAGCTAGAAAAAGTACTAGAGTCAGCTGAGAAAGCAATTATTAAACTTCGTGGTACAAACAAGATGTTTCACTTAGAGCCTGATTATGCTAAGTTTCTTGGCATTAAGGATGTAGTTGAAACAATGATCAACGAAGGTATGTATGCTGAGAGTCCAGCTTACATGGCTATGAAAGAAATGTTAGAATCAACTGTTCGTAAGCTAATGGACAGCGGCTACACAATGGAAGAAGCAGTAGGCGAGTGCATGAACCGTTACAGAATGGATAATCGTTTTGCTTACGACGATGATCATGTTATGCCTATCGTTATTACTGCTGCTAAAAACTACATGGATGAGTGCGGCAGCATGAAATACGAAGCTGTTGAAGAAGTTCAAGAAAACGTCCCTGCTAATACTGATCTTGACGAAAAGCTTCTAAAAGCACTAGCTGAAGAAATTGGTATTAAGCTAGAAGGCATGACCAGCTATGATGCCATTGAGTCAAAACTAGAAGAGTTTGCTAAAGTTTCTGGCAAGAGTCGTGATGCTGTTGTAGGTTTCCTAAACGGCTTAGACGAAGCTGCTATTACATCAGGTATTCAATACTTTGGTCGTAAGATAGCAGAACAAAACGCATTTAATACAGCTAGAGACAAAGCCATTGCTTCAAAGAAAAATAAATTTACTTTCAACGGCAAAGAATATGATCTTTCTTCAGTTGGACAAGATGACGTAGAACGTGCAATGGCACGATTTGGCAGCAAGAAGGACAAGAAAACTGAAAGCCTACTAAGCGACATTGTTGACGATATTCTAAATGAAGAAGTTGACGTTGAACAAGCAGAAGTAGTAATGGCAGTACGAGCAATGGCTGATGATATTCAAGACCAAGTAGAACGTATTGGACGCATGATTAACGAAGAGCTTCCTGCTATAGTAGATCAGATGCGCGGCGAAATGGGTGCCAACACAGCACAAGCATTTAGCGACACAGTATCTGGTGTTTTATCAGCACAATTAGAAAACGCAAAAGCAACAAAGGCAGGCTTAGACAATGCAGTTGCACAATTAACAGGCGGCGAAATGGTTGGCGCAGCAGGCGACACTGGTGGATTAGCTGAACCTGAAGCAGAACCAGTTGATGCTGAGGAACCTGCTGTTGATGTTAATGAACCAGCGGCTGCAGGCCCAGAAGAAGAACCACTAGGTAGAGCAGCAATTTAATGCTAATTCGTGATATTGTTTTAACAGAGAATTATTACGGCGAACTGATCGTTGCAGTTCAGGATATTCTCACGCGAGCAATGTCTAAAGGTATTAAAGAAATTAAAACTGAAAAGTTTAAATCATTACTAGCACGACAGGGCTATGTTACATCTACTGATGAACTTATTCAAGCAGTAGATCAAAGTGGCTTTGCTAGCAGCGTTGATAAAGATAAGATTGTACCAAAGAGTGAGTTACCGGCAGATCTAAACAAAGATGCTGAACAAGCAGTTGACGTTTCAAAACTTGCAGGTAATCAAGCAATGAAAGACATTAAGGCGGATCTATAATGGCTAACATATTTGTTAATGCTACAACAGCAAGACGCGATACTCGCAACAACAGCATTATACACAGCGAGATTCGCAGTATTGAAGCTGCTGTATTAGCAAACATTGATGCCGGCATACTATATGCTAATGTTTCTAGTAATACTACAATGACTGACAGCAATGTCTATTATAATGTCTACAATGGTGTTACTGACGATGCAACAAAATTAGATCAAATTAATTATGTAAAAGATTATTTTACTGGTTTAGGTTACGGCGTTAGTATTTTAACCAATAGTACAACAGAAGATACTATTACATGGAATATTTCTTGGTAATTTAATACTTGACAACACTTGATTTATTTGTTATAGTTGTCTAATGCTAGTAGAAAAATTCCCCTATCCAAAATTAAAAAGACTTCAAACTGAATTAGGTAGATTATACGTAGGTAACGAGGGCGACGAACCTGTTCCTAGTGTAACTACTATTCTTGACAGTACTGCTGACAAAACTCATTTGATTGAATGGAAGAAACGAGTTGGCGAAGAAGAAGCTAATCGTCAAAGCCAACAAAGCGCGGGCTTAGGTACCAAAGTACATAATGCTATTGAAAAATATGTTAAAGGTCAGGAATGGGATAACTTTGGTAATAATCTTGTAAGCATACTTGCTCGTAAAATGACATTGAGCATGATTGAACAAGGCTTACCTAAGATCAATGAACTTTGGGGTGTTGAGGTAGGTTTACTTGCTCGTGGGTTATATGCTGGAACTACGGATAGCGTTGGTATTTATGAAAACGAAGAAAGCATTATTGACTATAAGACAGCTAAGAAGCTAAAAAAGCGCGAGTGGATTGAAGATTACTTTTTACAAGGATGTGCATACAGTTTAGCTCATAACGAAATGTATGGCACAAATATACGTAAAGTTGCTATTTTAATGGTAGACAGAGACGCTAAATTTGGCGAATATATCATAGAGGGCAACGAGTTTGATTATTACTGTGATCGTTGGGCGCAGCGTTTAGAAGATTACTATCGTTCAAAGTGATAAATACTGTTAAGTTCAGGAGACTTAACAGTGGCAAATGTAATTATATCACGAATTCAAAACCGCAGGGGGTTAAAGCAGGACCTTCCACAACCATTACGTCCAGGTGAATTAGGCTTTGCGGTTGACAGCAGACAGCTTTTTATTGGCGCTGACCCCGACGATGCTATTAGCGGTAATTATAATAAAATAAGTTTCTTTGAGTCAACTACTAACTCAAAGTCAATTACACAAAGTATTGCTAATAACAATTTAATTTCATTTACTATTCCCTATAAAAAGTTTCCCAGCGGCACATTTGACGGCGTAACAAAAACACAAAGTTGGGCTCTTTCTTCCAACACCTATGGCACTTCAGGCTTTGCTGTGTTTGCAGCTAACTCTAGAGTTATTGCAACAGCAAACTCTATCGCTAATGTTACTTCAACAACTATTGAATTAGATACGTATGACGAAAGTATTAATGTAGGTGATCGTGTTCAAAGTGCTGATATTCCTGGTATCGTTCGTGTAGCTGCAATTAGCTCAGCAAACAGTAATACAGTTGTTACGCTCACATCAAATCAAATCATTACTACAGCTAACATGCTGTCATTTGTTCCAGACAATATTGTAAGCATAGTTAGCAATGCTGCATTTACAGCAACCGATTTAACTGTGCTCAAAAATGGCGTTCTACTAGTAGGTGATAATAGTAATACATCTCCAGCAGCGTCAAAGGATTATAGTTTTAGTGCTAACACACTAGCAACTAATCCTCATGGAATTACCTTTAGAAATATTCCAAGTGCCAGTGATGAAATTACTGTAGCATATTATAGCAATGCTGCTGTTATTCATGCACTTTCAAATGCTAATACAGTATCAAGTGGAGTAACATACGTTGGTACAATTTATGCCGGCACAAATAAGAGAAGTTTCTATACAGCATATAATATTCCTACATACAGACAAATCAATGAAAAATTTGTAACAGTCTGTTCAGCTACTGGAACAGGTTTGATCGGTTTAGAACAAAAGCATATTGCTGTAACAGCAGATAGTACTGCATCTATTTCAAGTCCTGCTAATGTTACATTGGGTAATCTTTTAGTAAGCAGAACCAGCGAGAAAATAGCTGCTAATACTGTTAACTCATCAAATACTTCTTTGGTATTCAACGTTGGTTTAGAACATCCATATAGTGTTGCAGGTCCGTATAATTATGTATATGTAAATGATGTAGACGGCGGATACTTAGATGGTAAGGTATTTCAAATATCAGCAAATACCAGCACATCTGTAACAGTACCAGTTCCTTCAAATGCTGCTCAAACAGCTAGAGAAGTTACTGCTAATGTGATTGGTAGTTTTGGTGCTAATGCTACAATTAAACTTGTTGGAAATATTGCTGGCATTTCTAATAATGATTATGTTTATTTAAACGGAAATTCAAGTGCCTATCTGAACGGTAATACATTCCTAGTATCAAATGTTAATGCTGCTGCTACATCTTTTACTATATCTGGTAATTCATCTGTGTTATTTGCAGCTAACATTACTAGTGATTTACGATATATGAATTTTGGTAGTAACCTAAGTGCCAATAGCGTACAGATTTTTTCACCTGCTCACGGATTTGATTCAGGTGAAAGTATTACTATAGCTAGTAGCACCGATCCGCTTACAATTCCTGATGTTGCAGAAATAATTTCTAATGCAACTGATAATACATTTTTTATCACAGCAAGCGGTTTGCCAACAGCTAATGTTACAATGAACATTAAACCGTCTCTCGCAGCTTCGTATGCAAATACTTATGTTACTCCTGTTAGAAGTATTGACCTTAGTAGTCAAACAACCCTTAGTGGTGCTATTGCAGTAGTAAATGCAGTAAATGATTTCCCTCAATTAAACTTTATACCAGATACGGTTGATACTGTTTATTTTACCCACAAGGCTGCATTTAGTAGTGTTGGTTTAGATTTTGGCATACATGAAGATCCTGATACACCAACATTAAGTGTATTAAAACTTACTCCTGGTTTGTATAATAAGGACAGCACCGTTAAAGCAAAATTAGAAAAGTGGCTCAATTCCTGCTTAGAATCTGAAGATGTAAATATCTTTACTTCAGCTAAAGTTGGTGAAGTATATAGTACTGATACATCATTAACAAGAACACTGGGTACATACACTTTAAACATTGATAATACTTTTGACGAAATAAACTTTGATCACCGAGACGAAGCAAGAGACTTTAATAGTGTTGTCAATGACATTTATTTCCAGAGAAGTAGTAGAGATATTAGAGGCTTAGTAAATCTTAAGACTAATATTGAATTACAAACTAGAACCGCAGCAGTAATTGGTGACAGAACAGTTTCCTATACTGATATGAATACTGCATCTATTGCATTTAACGCTGCTAATGCTACTGTTCTAAACATGCAACAAAGTATTTCAGTTTATGATTCTTATATCATTGATTATACGATTACTGAAGCGTCAACTGAAAGTACAAAATATCAAAGAATGGGTACTATTCATTTAAGTGGCAGAAGTGATTTCCTTAGTGGGAACGGGTCTTTACTGTTCCAGGACATTTCATCTGAGATGTTAGATACTGGCTTAACAGGTAATTTAATTTTAGCAGCCCACATGGCAGGCAACACAACTATCAATATACATGCAACGAATAATTTATCTCCTAATACCGACCTAGAAGTTAAATACATTGTAAGACGTTGGTCTTCGTTGCCAGCTTAAAGATAGTTTATGTTTATAAAGACACAGAACGATATAGATCGCCTAGCCGCCTGGAGAAAATTTAGGCAGACATTTCCAAAGGATGGAACAACACAAAATGTTGTGGAAGCCTTTGCCGGTGTAAAGATAGAAACTAGATTTTTAGATTACTATACACCGGATAACTGGCTTGATGTTTTTGAAATTGTCAAATACGGGCATTTTTGTCAGAGTAGTCTGACACTTATTATTACTAGTACTCTACTACACCTTAAACTCGTAAATCCCTCTGAGCTTCGGTTTGATGTGGTAAGTAACCATATAACTGGTGCAACTGGTTTAATCTTCGTAGACAATAACCTTGTTTATAACTTTCTACCTGGCAAAATTGTCAGTGAGCAGTTTGCTCTTGACAATTCTACCCACTATATGCGACACATAATAGCATTAGATAAATTTAGTTATTGACAAGATAAGTATACTCTAGTACAATAAGAACAAGACTATTTTCAAAGACACAGGACTAAAAGATGTCAAAAACATACCTTATTACAAAACGAGACGGACGCAAGGAAGAGCTAGATTTAGACAAACTACATAAAGTAGTTTTTTATGCATGTGATGGAATTACAGGTGTAAGTCCTAGCGAAGTTGAAATTAAAAGTCACATTCAATTTTATAACGGCATTACTAGTTCTGATATTCAAGAAACACTAATTAAAAGTGCTGCTGATCTTATCAGCGAAGAAACACCTAATTACCAATATGTTGCTGGCAGGCTAATTAACTATCATTTGCGTAAGCACGTTTACGGCGAATTTAATCCTCCCCATCTTTTTAATATTATTAAAACTAATATTAGTAAAGGATTCTACGACAAGGAAATTCTTGAGCTTTACAGCGAAGAAGAAATTGACGAACTAAACACTTATATTAAGCATGATCGCGATAACTTATTGACCTATGCTGCTATGGAGCAGTTCCGCGGCAAGTATCTGGTTCAGAATCGCGCCAATAAGCAAATCTTTGAAACGCCACAAGTTGCATACATGATGATTGCTGCTACACTCTTTGGACGTTATCCAACAGATACTCGTATGCAGTATGTTAAAGATTTCTATGATGCTACTAGTACCTTTGACATCAGTCTACCGACACCAATTATGGCAGGTGTAAGAACCCCACAACGTCAATTCAGCAGTTGTGTGCTGATTGAAACAGATGATAGTTTGGACAGTATTAATGCGACAGCGAGCTCAATTGTTAAGTACGTATCTCAAAAAGCAGGAATTGGTATCGGCGCCGGTCGCATTAGGGCTATTGGCTCTCCCATTCGGAACGGTGATGCTAGCCACACTGGTGTCATACCGTTTTATAAGCACTTCCAGAGCGCGGTCAAAAGCTGCTCGCAAGGCGGCGTCCGCGGAGGAGCAGCCACCCTCTACTATCCAATCTGGCACTACGAAGTAGAAGATCTACTAGTACTAAAAAACAACAAAGGTACAGAAGATAATCGTGTACGTCATATGGACTATGGTGTACAGTTTAATAAGCTAATGTATGAACGTCTACTAACAGGTGGAGAAATTACTCTATTTTCCCCGCATGATGTTCCTGGATTGTATGATGCGTTTTTTGCCGATCAGGACAAGTTTAGAGAACTCTATGAAGCGGCAGAACGCAACACTCGTGTTCGTAAGAAGACTATCAAAGCAGTTGACTTGTTTAGTTCCTTTGTCACTGAACGCAAGGATACTGGTCGTATCTATCTTATGAACGTTGACCATGCTAACAGTCACGGAGCGTTTAAAGAAGACTTAGCACCAATACACCAGAGTAATCTTTGCTGTGAGATTAACTTACCCACAAAGCCACTCAAAGATATCAACGACCCGGAAGGTGAAATTAGTCTTTGCACACTTAGCGCAATCAACTGGGGCAACATTAAGACCCCTGCAGATTTTGAAAAGCCATGTGAACTTGCTGTTCGTGCGCTAGATGAACTACTTGACTACCAAAGCTATCCAGTGTTAGCAGCACACCTTGGAACAATGAACCGTAGACCGTTAGGCGTAGGTATTATCAACTTTGCTTATTGGCTCGCAAAGAACGACACAAATTATCAAAGTCCAAATCTTGAACTTGTTGATGAGTGGGCAGAAGCATGGAGTTACTATCTAATCAAGGCTAGTGTTAAGCTAGCCAGAGAAAAGGGTGCCTGCTTAAAGAGCAACGAAACTAAGTACGCTGATGGTATTACACCAAATCAAACTTACAAGAAGGAAGTTGATGAATTAGTAAAGCACAAAGAGCGCATGGATTGGAAATCGTTGCGTAAAGATCTTAAGGCTTATGGTATTCGTAACAGTACACTAATGGCATTAATGCCTGCGGAAACTTCAGCACAAATTAGTAATAGCACTAACGGTATTGAACCACCTCGAAGTTATGTAAGCGTAAAACAAAGCAAGGACGGTGTACTCAAACAGGTTGTGCCTGAATATCGTAGATTGAAGAACAAATATGATCTTCTCTGGGACCAAACCAGTCCAGAAGGATATCTAAAGATTTGTGCTGTTCTACAGAAGTACATTGATCAGGGAATCAGCGTTAATACCAGCTATAATCCTCAGCATTTTGAGGATGAGAAAATTCCTATGAGTTTGTTGCTGCAACATATTGTAATGTTCTACAAATATGGCGGCAAGCAATTATATTATAACAATACATACGACGGACAAGGTGAAGTTGAAGTCAAAGTTGAACTTGCACCTTCACAGATTGCAGTTGATGATGACTGTGACAGTTGTAAAATCTAAGGTAACAAATAATGACATATTCAGTTTTTAATTCTAACAATCGTAAAGATCATACCACTGCTACAATGTTCTTGGACGCAAGTGGTACAGTAACTATGCAGCGTTACGATACTTTGAAGTATCGCCAGTTTGACAAACTAACTGATAAGCAGTTGGGTTTCTTTTGGCGTCCAGAGGAAGTAGATACTTTTCGTGATGCAAAAGATTTTAAGGATTTAACTGATCACGAACAGCATATTTTTACCAGCAACCTAAAGCGTCAGATTTTGCTGGATAGTGTACAGGGTCGCAGCCCTAATGTTGCATTCTTGCCTATTGTTAGTTTACCTGAAGTTGAAACTTGGGTCGAAACTTGGGCATTTAGTGAAACTATTCATAGCCGCAGCTATACACATATTATTCGTAATATCTACAGCGACCCAAGTAAGGTATTTGACGAAATGAAGGACATGAATGAAATAGTCAACTGTGCCGAAAGCATCAGTAAGAACTATGATGAACTTATTGAAGCCGTTAGTTGGTATAATTTATTAGGTGAAGGTACACATACAGTTAACGGAAAGAAAGTAGTTGTTGACCTATACGATGTTAAGAAAAAGATTTGGCTAGCTATTATGAGCGTTAACATCCTCGAGGGTGTGCGATTTTATGTTAGCTTTGCTTGCAGTTGGGCATTTGCTGAACTTAAGAAGATGGAAGGTAATGCAAAGATCATTAAGTTAATTGCTCGCGATGAAAATGTTCATCTAGCGGGTTCGCAGCACATGCTAAAGGTTCTACCGCTAGATGATCCTGACTTTGCTAAAATTGCAGAAGAAACTAAAGGTCTTTGTACCGAAATGTTTATGGATGCAATTAGACAGGAAAAGGCTTGGGCTGACTATCTTTTTCAGGGCGGATCAATGATTGGTCTTAATGCAGAACTACTAAAGCAATATGTTGAATGGATTGCTGCAAAACGTATGAAAAGTGTTGGTTTAGATACCCCGTTTAAGGCTCCTGGTAGTAATCCCCTACCTTGGACTCAAAAATGGATCAGCGGTGCCGAAGTTCAGGTTGCACCGCAAGAAACTGAAATAAGTAGTTATGTAATTGGCGGTACTAAACAGGACGTCACAGAAGATACATTTAAGGGGTTAAGTTTATAAAATGCTAACACTATACACAAAAAACAATTGCGGTTATTGCTTACAGGCTAAGGCACTACTTAAGAACAACGATATACCGTTTGAAGAAATTAATATTGAAATTGATACAGAAGCTAGAGAGTTTGTATTAAATGAAGGTCATAGAACAATGCCTCAAATTTATTTTCAACGAAAGCTATTTGTTGAGGGTGGTTTCACTGGATTGAGTTCTTTGGGTGTTGATGGTATCAAGAATAAAATGAAAGAGCCTGTTGATTATGGTTCGCTAGGGAGCCTATAATTATGTATAATCTTAAATCATTAGCGGGTAAAGTTGTAACTATTAAATCACACAAAGGTGATGAAATCGTTGCACGTCTAATGGGTTTCAATGAAGAAGGAACCGTATTAACAATCCATCACCCAAAAATTGTGGTTATTTCGGGCGACAGCGTAGTATTAATTCCGTTTGCACTAACAGCAAAATGTGATGAAGTGTTTTTGCACACTAATCAAATTTTTGCAGTCTTAGAAACTACAGAAGTAACAGCGGAAGAATATATAGATCTAGTCAAAGAAGAATTAGGTAACGAGGACGATGCTGAATCGGCATAAATAATATTATGCCCGGAATAGCAAAAGTAACAGCATCGTTAGCAGGAACAGGAATTATTATTGGCCCTGGCGCCCCAACTGTTAAAGCTGAATATTCGACAGTAAGTGTTATTAATGATCTTGTTGCTACGCACGGTGAAGCACCGCACATTCAACCATCCATAGTTACAGCTAGCACTACTGTCTTTGCTGAGTATAAACCAGTTTCAGTTGAATCATTAAGTACCGCAGCATGTGGACATGCTGTTATTGCAGGTGCACCTACAGTTATTGTAGGAAGATAAAATGGCAAAGTTGGTGTCCGTAAAAGGCCCACATGCCAGAGGCCCTATCGACAATATTCGTGTTCAATGGAACATGGGCAATCAATGTAATTACAACTGTGAATATTGCCCTCCTATTCTGCATGACGGCACTAGACCATGGATGCCTCTGAACACATATCTTACTACAGTTGATAAGATATGCACTCACTATAACAATCAAAACAAGCGGGTTGATTTTGAACTTATCGGCGGTGAAGTTACTGTTATGCCTGGGTTTGAAGATATAATTCGTCGCATATCTGAGTATAAAACAAACAGCGTCGTTTTTACAAATGCTAGTAGAACAATTAATTGGTGGAGCAAAGCCAAAGACTATTTAGACGGCGTTGTAATTACCTTCCATCCAAAAACACAGACTAGGGAGCATTTAGTTTCTGTTATTAATGAAATCAAAGATCATGTTACCATAGATATTAATATTGCTGGTGTTGCTGGTGAGGTTGAATCGTTGGGGGAGTGGGTTGAGGAATTAAGAAATTTATTTTTAAATTGTGAACGTAATAGGTACGACAGCGTAAGTATATGTGTTAAAACAATGTATGCAAAACTATTAGGTCGTAACAGTAAGCAAGAAACATACTGGCCCTATAATGAAGCTGAGTTAGAAGTGTTACGACGCCCCGGCATCAAGCCGAGACCCTGTCCGCCCCCGGACCCCACAGCACCGCAACCACCCCCACCAGATCCTACAGCCTGGATGACTGAGTTTCTCTACGATGATGGTACAGCAAAATATGTACAGAGTCATTTGATTATAAATGAAGGTCTTAATAAGTTTAAGGGTATGAAATGCTCTCTAGGTTTTGAAAGCATTAATATTGATGCAAGCGGTGATATCTATAGTAGTTGGTGCGGCGCAAAGCACTTTGGTAACATTTCTAATTTAGACAGTTGGGAATTACCATCCTCAGAAACTGAATGTCCTTTTGATTTTTGCAACAATATATCAGATATCGCTATCACTAAGATAGCTTAACACATTTCTTAAACTATTACTGTAGTGTATTTTATTAAGATCTAGCGAGTTAATTTGGTTAACTAGTTTCGCTATATCAAACAGATAGTTGTTAGTTTGTTCACCGGTGAACACATCTTTGTGATTTACTTTCCAATCAGCACAAAGCATATTTGAAAAACACTTAGTTATATTTTCGTTTGGAAGTACATGACCTGTTACACTTAAACTAAACCCTTTTAGCGGTCTTTGACTTTTTTCATTTTTTATCTTAAAGGTCAACGGATGACTTAAAATAGTTTTTCCTTTTGTATCTTTTACAAATGTTCTCAGCGTTTGATATCCTTTAGTAGTTTGAACTAGTCTAGATGCTTCTGGCATGTTAATATTAAATTTTAATATATCAGCAGCTGATAAAAAATCATCTGGAAACGGTGAGTTTAGGCTTATAACATCATATAACCAATTTTTATTTTCGTCTATTACGCTACTAAAACCTCGTTTGGATCCTGATAATACTACACCATTTAAACTAGTACCTGGTACTATTTTTAGTTTGATATTAAATTTATCGCACAGTTCTAGCAATGCTTCTACTTGGTGAGCGTTATGTTCAAACAGTTCAAACTCTATTAAACATTTACTTTTTAATATGGAAATATTATTCTTTATAGTATCCCACTTTGAATTCAAGTAAATCTTATCCGTTAACTGATTTATTCCGCTTAACTTAATTACAACAGTACTAGTAGACTCCCCTAACAGATTAAATAATTTATCATCTTTTATATTAGCGTATGAATGAATGATAAAATTTTTGTTTAGTTTTAATAAATCACTAATACCACTATAGCACAATGAGTCACCAAAAGAACTTATTAAAAAAACTTGATCGTCAATTTGTGAAAGATAATTGATTACTCTAGCTAGATTTAGCTCGGTGTCAGGATAATCTCGTTTGCCAAAACGATGTTGTATCCAACTACCCTGTGCGCTCAGTGGATTATAAACGGTATTTGATGTAGTAAGATCTATATGTACGGTCATAAAAAAGCCCGTATTATTTAAAATACGGGCTCTAAATTTTACATTATTTTGAGTAAATTATTTTTTACTTGCAGGTGCTACCTGATATGATACTACTAAGTCATATTCATCTGAATCGGCATCGTAGTAAAATTGGCTAGTTGAGTCCAATTCATCTTCACTGGCATTAAATAAGCCTACGCTATATTCTTCAACAACAATACTGTTGTTTACTTTACCCTTAATAGCAAAAATATAAACACCTGGTACTTGAACATTAGGTGATAAGTTTGATGCATCAACTGAAACTACACCGGTTGTATTATCAAAAGTAATAAATGGAGGTGTTGGTGCAAAGTCAAGTGCGGCTAATTCTGTTGCACTTGGATTCAAACCAATATTGGCTGTTGCTGACGTTCCAACCTGAACATTTAATAGTTTACCGGATGGTACGGAAGCAATTTGTGCCGAATCAGCATTGTCTGTAGTAATAATTGACTTGTTAACAAGATTGTAGTTTACGCTAGGATCACTGTTATCAAAGTTCAGCAATGTAGAACCTTCATAACGACCTTCTTGGATCATAATGTCCTTGATTTGTTTTGCAGTTTTAGTTGAATATCGAGAAGTGTAATGACTTGCAATACCTGCTACAATACCTGCTGCAAGACTAGTACCGCTTAGTGTAGCATAGTCGTTGGTACCAGTAGTAGCAGCAACATCAATATCAACACCTAATGCAAAAATATCTAACTCAGCACCATAGTTTACAAAACCAGTTGTACCAGTTCCGCCCCACGGAGCATTTGTAAATGATGATACATTATAATTTCTATCATATGCACCGCATGTGATAACGTTTGTAACACCAGCTGGGGAATATAAATTTACATCAGCACCGTCATTACCAGCAGCACATACAACAACTAGATTGTTCTCATTCATTTCGTTAATTTTAGCATCAACGAAATTATTTTGAGGAATTACCCAGGGCAAACAAACAATTTTTGTTTTTGAAAGTAAGTTACCATTGTGATGATACAGCACAGCATTTAGTGCATTAATGATTTCACCGATAGTAATATTACCATTGTTTTCATTGAATAATTTTAAATTGTATAATGTTGCATTTTTTGCTGCACCTTGTCGTAAGCCAACAATCAAACTTGCTACAGCAGTACCGTGCCCAGATTCATCATCATATAAGCCTATAGTTGGATCATTTGTAAAGTTACTCCAAAGATCTACAATATCAGCTTCAGTGAATTCTGCGTGTGATTTCTTAACCCCAGTATCAACTAGATATATGTATTCACCTGCACCAGTTGTGATTGGATTCCAGGGTCTAGGATCTTCTGTAGTACCAGTGCAATAGCGCAAGTGATCGGTGTTTGCAACCTGTAATTTAACATTAACTGAAACGCCTGAGTCCTGTGACATAAGTACACCAGCTAAACTACCAAATTGTTCAGCAGTGGCTTCAATCTCAAATGTTAAATTAAAAGCATAATTGTTTACGATTCCGGCACCTGTAGCAGTAATGGCGGCCACCGCTGCTGCATTATCTGCATAAAGATTGGGATCTAGTGCTACTAAATATTTCATGTTGGCTCCAAATTAGCGTTTAAGTGTCGCTATATTTATATAAGTATTTATCAGTTTTGTACTATTAAGGAATGGATTATGGTTGATGCAATATCGTTGGGGAAATGCTTTGAAGTTAGCTATACCGACTCGGGAACCATAGTAAAATCAACTATAGTAAAGCCTGATCATGATATTACTGTATGGGACATTTGGGCACAGTATTTTAGTAATGTTACTGAAGCTCAAGTATGTCTAAGCGGGGGTATCGACAGCCAATTTGCATTACAGGCAGCTAAAAAGTTAGGGGTAAATGTACGAGCAATAACTTATGCGGGTATATGGCAAGATTCTGTAATAAATGCTAGGGATTTAGTTACTAGTCAGCGATTATGCAATCAATGGGACATTCCTTTAGAGATCATTGATGTTGATTTGTATGATTTCTTAAACAGCAATGAATTAGTTGATCTAGCACTAGAATATAAAACATCAAGCCCCCAGGTAGCATGCCATTTAAAATTCTTGTCTAAATTAGATAATTCAAACCCTGTTATTATGGGCGGCGATCCTCCTATTTTTTATTATTATAAATGGGCTAACGGTCATTCTACTATAGAAACATCACTAAAAGATCAAATTGTAAGTATTGATGCGCCCTACTATAACTACGCAAGTAAGAATAATTTAATTTTATTTAAGGAACTATTTTATTTAGATCCGCAATCCTTATATTTGGGATATAAGCAAAATCTTCAGTTAGCGACTAATCAACAGATTTATCTGTGCAATACGTTACACAAAACAGCCGATGATTACAGTTCGTATTTTCAATCATCTAACAAGATTAACGCTATGCTTTATAAGACAGAATTTTATAAGTCTTTTGGTGTCGATATTAAAATGCCAATATTAAAAAATACAGGCTTTGAGGATTTAAAAAAACATATGGCATTATATAGCGGAATTTACAACGAATTTGATCTAAAATTTAGATATCCGCTAGAAGATATACTATCAGAGAATCGTTGGTATAATCACTTCTTTAAATTTTTTACATTAGATCAGCGGCTTGATCATAATTGTGATTTTGTTGAATTAGCTGCTTCTTATAAAAATATTATCGAAACTAGCTCTAATTTAAAAGATTTATCTTTATATAATTTTGATTTTTAAGTACTCTGTTAATATTTTTTAATGTAATTGACATCAGCAAGATTTTTTGTTATACTACCAGGTGTGATAAATACAACATGTAGGAATCAAAGCGTCAACACAGTGAAAGGGACACAGTATGATAGAACTTTCCATACAAGGCGGAAATGCCAAACAACGAAAGCTCGTTGAGAAAGCTATTAAATTTTGTATCGATCTGATGCTGCCAACGATCCGTTCGCTGCACATTAATGTTGAACTTAAGAAACAAGATGGCGTTAGTTTGTTGCCTGGAGATTATGGCTCAGTTGTGAATGTTTCCGGATACAACAGTTTTCACATGGAATTGTGGAAAAAGCAAAATATAAATCAATTGCTTGAAACAACTATGCATGAGATGATCCATGTTAAGCAGAGTATTAAAAAAGAATGGACTACATATTATTCTAAGTGTTATTGGAAAGGCATAGATCATACAGATACATCTTACAGTCAACAACCATGGGAAAAGCAAGCATTTAGATTAGCCGGTTCTTTGGTTAAGAAGTTTAAGAAGATTTCAAAATCCTAAATTAATGCCCTAATGGTGGAATTGGTAGACACGGCAGACTCAAAATCTGCTTCGCGAGAGTGGGGGTTCGAGTCCCTCTTAGGGTACCAAAAATACCCGTTTTTTAAAGAAGATAAATAAAGTTGCATAAATAGGTTGACAGCAGTAAAAAACTGTCATATAATAAGGACTATGATGATACAGAAGAAATCGTTTACAAGAACAGAGCGTATGACCAGTTATTGGTCAGGCGTCTTCTTCTGCGGACAAAATCATAATCCGATTTTAGAGGGGGGAAGCACAGTATAAGGTTGTATTCATATAACTATGTACTATGCGGACCCCGAAGTAGAAATACTCCGGGGTTTTTTATTTTGTAGTTGACAAGATAAAGACCTGAGTATATAGTAGTCAAAGTGCTAATAGGGAACGCGGTCCTGCAAGGCACTATAAACAAATTGCTACTAACGTGGGCGGCCTAGGGGATGAGAAGCCGGTGGCGAAAACACTGGTGGTAAAAACCTAGAGTAGATAAGCATAGGGCCGCGGCCAAAGGCGTGGTCACATTAGAGTTAGTCTAATGAGTCCTATGCTTATCTACCCACATTCGAAAGAGTGTGGTAAAAATTCATGTGGGCAAGCGGTGAAGTTGGAGAGTCACACCAGACTGTAAATCTGGCGCTGTTAGCTGAGTAGGTTCGAATCCTTCCTTTCCCACCAAGGTTTTTGTATAAGTAATGTTTATAATTTAATGCACCGTTCGTCTAGCGGCTTAGGACATCGCCCTTTCACGGCGAAGATCACGGGTTCGAATCCCGTACGGTGTACCAAATTAAAGTTTGACGCAGGATAGAGCAGTTGGTAGCTCGTGTGGCTCATAACCACAAGGTCGGGGGTTCAAATCCCTCTCCTGCAACCAGATTTGGGGATGTAGCTCAGTTGGGAGAGCGTTAGCTTTGCAAGCTAAATGTCGTCGGTTCGATCCCGTCCATCTCCACCATTACGTTCCAGCTAATACCTGGATAGTGTGGTCCGCACGATGAGAAGTAGAGTTATTACTACAGGACCTTACCATTTGGTGCAAATGGCGCTGGCTATGCGAGAATCCTCTTTGGTCGTGAAGTGGATGAAAAGTGACCACCGCAGAGAGGAAGCAACTTTTTTGGAGTTTGCATGGTTTTTTCAGATACTACTCGTGAATGTGGTGACTGCAAAGCCTGCTGTGAAGGCTGGGTCGCTGGCCGCGTGTATGGACGAATATTTTATCCAGGAAAGCCTTGTCATTTTATAGGTGATAAAGGTTGTTCAATTTATGATTTACGACCCAAAGAACCTTGTAAAAGGTATAAATGTGTTTGGTTGACAAATGTTGACAATGCATATCCGGAATGGTTACAACCTAATCTAAGCGGTGTAATTATCTCTAATAAAGTTGATAAGTATGGAAAACCATATTTAGAAGTATTAGAAACAAGCAATAAAATAAAAGATGAAGTGCTGCAATGGCTTATCAACTATCAATTGGACACTAAGAAAAATATGTCTATACAAGTTGATGGTGAGTGGAAACATTTAGGTGACCACAATTCGGAATAATAAAATAATGTCAGTATAGCTCAGTTGGTTAGAGCACTCCCCTGATAAGGGAGAGGTCGGTGGTTCGAGTCCACCTTCTGACACCAAATAGTGGTGATGGTAGCTCAGTTGGTAGAGCCCCGGTTTGTGGTACCGGTTGTCGCGAGTTCAAGTCTCGTCCTTCACCCCAGAACCCCGCATTACACTTTGGGCGTAACGAAAGTGGGCAGACGTATCATGCCATAAAGATACCGGCGAAGCAATCTGCCGCAGAGACCCGCTTAACATGGGTGACTCGATAACATTGCACGGGCGTTCAAGTGCCGACCTAGAAATGCACTTGTGGACAGGGTAACAACTCAGTGCTGGGCCAGTGGGGACTAGTAGCAGCACACCTAACAAGTTTCATGGCCCGTTAGATCAGTTGGTTAGATCGCATGCCTGTCACGCATGAGGCCAGGGGTTCAAGTCCCCTACGGGTCGCCAATATTGGAGAGATGGCAGAGCGGTTGAATGCAACGGTCTTGAAAACCGTCGATCTCGCAAGGGGTCCGTGAGTTCGAATCTCACTCTCTCCGCCAAGTTTAGATAGTAGAAAGCTCGTGGGCGAATCGATATACCGAGGACTAACCTTGCTTGCGGCTTAATGACTGTGATCCTAGGAAAAGCACAGAGTAGAGCACCGCTACATCAGTCGGCAAAAAAGTAGTAAACTTTCTACTATCTAATATCTTTTTTCGGTTGACATATCTCCAAAACCTGCTATTGTAAAAATGTAGGCAGTAGGGAGTAGTTAAATGTATTTGTTTGCTCTTGCAGTTGCGTTGATTCCGGTGATACAAATCATTCGCGAAGACCGCAATGGTTATCTTCTCCAGCCCAGCGAGGTGATGTAATGAACATTTATTCGTTTAGTGCCGGCGGTAAGCGGATTGAAGTTGAAGCTAATCGTATGCTTGAAGCAATGGGCAAGGCTAACAAGCTGTTTGGTCCTCTGCCGCAAGGTGCTTGGGTTGCAAACGGTTCAATTCGAGACTACTATTGGGCCAAGGGTAACTTCTTTGACTAAGGAACAGCAGATGTTTGATCCGGTTCTCAACGACATTGGTATGCAGAAGTACATGACTCCGCGTGGCGATGAATATTACGCATGGCAGAAGGCTAGCCTTGAAGAAGAGCTAGAGATGGAGCACTACAACGATACTGCTCCTGAGGACTTTCCCGAATACGATGAAGATCCTGATGCAGATGGTTATGGCTGGGAACGTCAAGCACTAAGAAATGCATGGATGTAACATTTTTTGGTTGACAGACTCTAAAACATTTGCTAGTGTAGTAAAGTAGGAAATAAGGAGTATACCAAATGCGTTCAGCAATGATAGAAAAAGATGTTGCCCCAATTTGCCTCGTTGAGCCTTCCGCTCCGTGGGCGTGGGTATGGCGAGTTAAGTTTCTTGAAGGGCCGGCGGTTCGTTCGCAGGCTGCATACGACACTGAAGATGAAGCATGGGACGCCGCAGGAGATTATGTTAACGGAGTCACACTATGAAGAATTTTATTATTATTGCAGTTGTTGCACTTACCGCAGCATGTGCTCCTAGTGTACAAACACTATCGATAGAAAAAGCTGCTGGACCCGCAGCAGTCGA
>JACCDW010971276.1_pt1 | contig 21515 bp, 20 predicted proteins | sample 7449781 | NCBI WGS metagenome assembly JACCDW01 (sample SAMN15323449, study PRJNA562643) | freshwater metagenome | isolation source: river surface water | place: USA:Blue River Watershed | collected 2017-08-18
ACTGTAATGGGAGAAAAATTCTGCAAAGAAAGCCTTAGCCTTCCTATCTACCCTGAACTAACAGACAGCGAAGTTGAACATATTGTTCAATCTGTTAAAGAATTTTACTGTTAAATTATCTTAATCCCCATCTACGAATTAGATCAAAATACAGCGAAGTTCCTGCTTCGTATGTGTCAACTTGATATCCCATAGGTCTTGCAAATCTATCAACTAACCTTGTGTCTATGTTAGCACGGCTAGGACCAGGTTCCTTGTCGGCAGCAAATGCAATTCGTTTAGGGCGCTCGTCTTTAATGAATTGCTGTATTGCCGCCAACACAGTGGCAAATATTTTTTGTGCATCGCCTTCACCAGTTACGCTTTGGCTATGTCCTCTGTGGAATTCAACATGTGTTATTTCTGAACCGTCGCCATCATATTCATCATTGAAATTAATTTCAAGTTGTGTGCCATCGGGAAGTTTTGTAAAAGCATCCATGCCAAACTCGCCGCGTTCCCATGTCAATGGATAAGGCTGATCAAATGCTTCTGTGAGTTGGCTTATGTTAATGTCGGGATAGCGTCCCATTCCTGGCTGATGTCTTGGGAAACCAAGTAACGATGTTGTCCACGCGATATTTCCGTTGTCCCGAAAAACTAAGCCCAGCGATATATCTAAGGTTTCGTTAAACGCCCCAAACTGTTGGCCCGGGGGAAACTTTTTTTCTAAAGTGTCTTTGACCTGGTCAATCCTACGAAGCATTTCTCTTGCAGTAGACGGTGGTATGTGTCTTTCTTCTAGGCGATCCATTGCGTGGTCGCGTATATCAAATACGGTATTTCCTATTTTAGTAATACCGCGTTCAACATATTCTACTATAATTTCTTTAATCTGCATTACTATATTTAGTTTTATAGTAATTCCGTAACCAGTCCCACTCAAAACTCAATTGCAACTTAGCAGGATCGCCCTGCACTTCTTCGTAGTACGCAACAGCATCTTTTGCACCGCTAATACTATATCCAGCATACTGCCCTTGCCCAACTTTGCACCATGTGTTTAGTCTATGTTCTGTTTCTAATGTAGGTTGAGTATCCATGAACATTCTTAGCTTTAGTGCTTCGCGGAATGCCGTACGCCAAGTAGTCCATGCATCCTGGTTGTAGTGTGCTGTTCCACTAAGTAAGGGCACAGATTCGTGTGGTTGCGAAAGTGTAAAGTCGATGCCAGGATTGTTGTTTTCTAATACCAGCCGTTTGTTATATGCAATCATGCCCATGTGTCCGTATTCTAATCCGTTAACGGGATTGTGGGCATTAAAAATATAGTGCTTGGGCTCTTGCCAGTAATCGGGTTGCCACTCAAAGTTGAACCCTGGTGATACTTCTAGTTTTGCAAAAACTGCAAAGAACCATTCCGTAGTGCTTTCACGAGCGGCTGCTTGATATGCCGCAACTCGACCATTGACATTTTGTACACGCTTGATTCTAATGGGCCGGCTGATGTTTAAAGGATTGCCATAAACTGTATCAACTAAATGATTGTACCACCGTTCAGCGTCAGGTTCTCCATTGCTAATGTAAACAATGTCTAGGGGTTTAGAAACATAAACATTGGTTAGTTCTTGTTGATCTGCCAAGTAAGGGTAATCGTAGATTTGTGTTTTTAGATATTTCTTAATATCCCTAGGAACCACTGTGGTAGACTTGTCTTTGCTGTAATCCCTGACAATCCTATCTTTTTCTGTCCACATGCACGTGATGTGATTAGCTAAGTGAGTAAATCTAGAGTCCTTAGTAAACAAAACAAATGGGCTAGTGAAGTTGTGATCTTTAATTGCTTGTACTAAGCTGTCTCCGGTATAATGCACTGCTGGCACTGGATGTCTATGCACCTCTTGCGTGACTACATAGTTAATAACATTGAACCAATCTAGCAATTCAAGCTCAACCATTTGTTTTTTAAACGATTCAACATGGATGTAAAATGTGTCGCCACGCAATTCTCTGTTATTATAAGGCACACTGTTTACAAAGCAGTGAATCATTTCCTTTTGCCAAGGTTCAGGTTGCCATGTAAAATCAAACTTGCGATAGTCGCAGATGCTGTTTAAGATCCAGACATACTCGGTTGTAGCATTCTGTATAATTCGTTTGAATGTATCTAAGTAAGTATTTGCAAATCGTGTTTTAACTAAATCCGGATGATAGAGTTTTAAGGCCTCATAATCAATTGCCGATTCGGGGTTTCCATGATCTACAAAATACATGTCGTAAATGTTCTCAGGCTTAACTACACTTTGGTCTGTTACAAAGTTAAGGTTAGGAAATTCTTCTAATCCTTTTGCCCACTGGCTGTGCCGTTCAAACTCCCATCGATTAATTAAGAAAGTATCACTCCATTTGTTATGCTGACTGGGGAATACATGAGTCATGTAACTTTGCCAGGGCGCGGCGTGCCAGCGGAAATCAAATCCTGTGTAATCATACTCACTACTGATAATCCAAAACTTGTTGGTCTTAGATCTAGTAACACAACGCCTGATGGTATCCATCATACTGTTAGCATAACGAATTTTAGTAACATTGTGCAGTTCATTTAATCGCTCGTATCTAACTTGTGCAGTAGGATTGCCACGGTCAACAAAGAAGATATCTAATACCTCCATTACTGTGAGATTATGATATCCTTTTGAGGGAATAGGTCCTGCAAATTTTATTTCTGTACCACCTGTTACTGTATAAGTTAATCCAACGCTTTGTTGGTAGTCTGTGCCGAAATGATACACATAGGCAGGATCTAATACATTAGGGTGCCAACTAAAATCGATTGTGTCTCGATTTACTTCTTCGGGTACGGTCCAGTTAACTTCGGTGGGCACCGCCGTAAACACAAATGTATCTAGTAATTTAATTTCAGTTGCGCCCGGTACCTTATACATTACACCACATGCACTTTGGTGTTGACTAGGGAAATGATAAATGTAAGGAGGACTATCTGGATCTGGGTGCCAGGTATAATCAATAGTATCAGTGATGTTATATGGCAAAACCCAGTTTGCCATATTGTGTTTTCTTTTTACTGATTGTTCTGTGCGGTAGTGCCATTGTCTTTGTGGCACAGAATTTACATGAGCTAGATATACTTCTCCGTTGCGTTGATGTTGGCTAGGAAACACATGCACATGGTCCTGTTCCCAGGGCGTAGGGCGCCAGCTGAAATCAAAATTGTCATAATTGTTCCCACCATAAATATACCAAAAGAACCCTGTTTTGGCTTCGGCCGCGGCGGCATCTATGCTCTCGGCATACTTCTCAAACTCAAATAGATTTGGCTTGCTGCCAAAATAGAATACATCAAACATGTACAATATTCACAGTCACTACGAAAATATCTTTCACGGATTAAAAGACATTATAGCACAAAGAAGGGTAATGTATCTATACCCTTATGGAGCGACTCAACCGGAAAACATAGAAACAATTGCAGATGATTTAACCGAAGTGCAAGCTCGCCTATGGGCAGAGAGAAGACAATCCACTATGTCTGATGGTCCGTTACTAGTATTTTATGATCAAGAGCCTATACTCGGAGAATTTAATTATAGGCTGTTCGACCACATCGCCAAGTTGCGCGGACCTCATGTGTTGGTGACAACCGAAAAAGATAGCGAATCAGTTAAGCATATACAAGAACGATACGGATGGCAAGTAGTCTATTATTTTCATCACATATTTGCGGCACACGATTGGTTTCGTGGGATGGAATTTGATAAAAGGTTAGTGCCTCCGACTAAAAGAAAGCTAACAAAAAAATACATCACTTTTAATCGACTAACAAGTGCAGGACGGGTTTATAGAAGTTTATTAGTTGCAAATTTACAGAGAGACGGTGTTCTCGATCAAGGATATGTAAGTTACAATGATGTTTGTCCGGAAAACAATTGCAACTACCAGCAGAACTTAAAACAAGCAAGAGACGCAGGACTAATAGATGACACAGTGTATCACCAAGCCTGCAACAATATCAAATCCATTAACCTGCCACTTCGTATAGATTACAAAGATCAGGCACAAATCCCCAATCATAGTTTCGTGTTAAGTGCTGTTCCAGAGACACAAGAAAGCTTTTGTTATCTAGTCACCGAAACTTGTTTTTGGGAAACTAAGAAACATCTAACTGAAAAAATATTCAAACCCATTGTGAGTAGGATGCCTTTTATATTAGCAGGGCCCGCACACAATTTAAAATATTTGCGTAGTTACGGATTTAAAACTTTCAGTCGATGGTGGGACGAAAGTTATGACGATATCGAAGACCCTATTGCTAGACTGGAAGCTATACAATCTATTATTAACAAGATCTGTAGTCTCAGTCTTATTGAATTAGAGTCGTTACTTACAGAGATGGAACCAGTATTAGATTACAACTATAATTTATTCTATAGTCAAGAATTCTTAGAAGAAGCCTGGGAAGAACTGTTTAACGGCATTAGTGCTGTCGTTGACCCCAAGTAATCCTATTCCAAATACGCTCGTGTATAAAGTATAAAACAGTATTGGCAATTAGTTGAGTTATTGCAATAGTACTTGCTAATCCTAAACTTCCGCTGATTACATAACCGATAGCAAAGGTTGCCCCGCTGCCAGTTATGCGCCAGCTAATTGTTTTTACCAGACTTCGACCGGCGGTATCCATTACTCTAAACCCATTTCCCTGCGGATCTTAGTTGCACTAATACTGTGAATGGTATCGTCAAAAACTTCTTGTTCAATCTTATAACCAACATCACGACCATATGTAATGTTCACAATGTTGGGCACAACTACAATTTCATATTGTCCTTGGAATAGTGGATCCAAGTCTCTCTTGATATAGTTCTTTACTTGTTCGATTGCAAAAGGGTTAGACCCGTTCCAACCCTGGCAATCCCTAATCATAATACATACTTGCCCAGTTTTAGCAATTGCCCGTTCAAACAATGCTCGGTGCCCCGGGTGCCAAGGTTGCCAACGGCCTAGCATCTGGACTGTTTCTTTCTGCCAATCAAACATAGGGCGACGGCGGTTATCTACGATATGGTCTCCAACAAACTCACTCCACTTCTCTGCATTTTGCTCAATGATTCTAAAGTCATAGATATCGGGAGGGGTAAACATTTTGTTAGTATCTTCAAAACGACCTTTTTCAATGGTATCAATCCAAATAGTCCAATCTGCTTTAAAATTGTTACGCATTTCCACTAAAGGAGCCACAAAGTCTACAATACAATAATCTGTGTTGCTAGTGTCTGCTAGCTCTCTCATACGATGACTTTGACGAATACGACCTTCAACACTAAAGTCCCAATCGTTGTAGTGTCGCCTAACTTCGTCGGCATTTAACCAACCTACAGTTTTACCTTGTGATTCAAGATACGCTTTTAATTTTCCAGCAAAGTAAGTTTTACCTGCACCAGGTAACCCCATAATAAGAATACGATTAGGTTGTTTCATGATATTACTTTCACTCCATATAATTTTTCAAATCGGTCAGCATCACTACGATCATTTACCATTGGCTCCCCACGGATGTTTAAACTAGTGTTCAACAACATCGGACAGTCAGTTATTACATACCATTTCTCTAATATCTCTCTAATTCCGCTTCCATCTTTTGGCACAGTCTGTACACGACTACTGCCGTCAGCATGAACGATAGCAGGAAATAAGTCAGGACGCCTGCAACGAGCGACTGTTTGCATATACCTACTGTCGCGCCAGCCACTAGGCATATCAAAATACTCATCAGCCAACTCCTCCAAAATAACTGGGGCAAAGGGTCTAAACTTTTGTCTTCGTTTAATCTCATTTACTCTCTCCTTAATCTCGCTGCCTCTAGGGTCCGCAAGGAGGCTACGGTTTCCGAGTGCGCGGGGGCCGAACTCGGCTCGTCCGGAAGCCACTCCCACAATCTTCCGAACAACCAACTCATCCAGAATGTCATTAACAGGATAAGGCCCAGGTATATCATGCCCGAGATAAGCAGTAGTCCAGTTAATTCTACCCCCATGAGCCAAAGCGGCAGCGCCAAGACTGCTACCAGCATCACCAGGGTTAGGCATAATCCATATATTATCAAAATAAGTCCCCAATCTTCTATTAGCACTACAGTTTAGTGCAACACCGCCCATGTACACAAGGTTACGGCTCCACTTAAATGCTCTAGCTCGATGCATTACATTTAGTATCAACCTCTCAACAAGCATCTGCGAGCCTGCTGCAACATCTTCGTTTGACAATTTATCAAACCTTGAATCGTCTAGACCAAGATGAAGATTTTGTTTAAATGTTGATTTGTATTCGTCGTCTACTAGAGCTAGCTCAAGAATATTTCCGTACCCAGGATCACCGTATGCAGCCATACCCATTAAAATATACTCTTCTTCGTTGGGCTTAAGACCTGCTCTCTGTGTCATTGCACTATAGAACAATCCGATACTATGCGGATACTTTTGTCCCCACAGTTTTTTGTACTTTGCCTTGCCTTCACGGTCATACTCGGCACCCCAGATTGAGATAGTGTCAAACTCTCCGATTGCGTCAATCACTACTACAGTGGCACGATCGAATGTGCTAGTTTGGAACCCAGCGGCAGCGTGACTTAGGTGATGGTTGTAGCTTTTGTAGTTTTTAACATCCCACCAATTTGCGTAACCGATGTGACTGTGTATTACTTTCTTTGTGCTTAACTTGTCCCACTCAACACCTTCTCCGGAGTACAACCTTCTAAGTTGTTTCATTAGTGGTCGCTCATAATAAGCTACCGTGTCAATTGGATTATACTTTTCTAGTTCCTGTATAAATTCATTAGAAAAGCTGGCGTCGTTCTTAATCTTGCTGTAACGCTCACTGTGCCCAGCAAATAAGATGTCGCCTTGTTTGTTAATTATTGTTGCCGCTGCGTCATGAAACCCAGCCGAGATGCCTAATATGTTCATTGATTTTATCTGCTATTCTTTGATGTCCTAACTCCAATGGATGCCCGCCAGGTCCCTTGGGACAATCTCCCATCCATTCTACCATTTGACCAGGAGCCCATGTTCCTATTCCTACTTCGGGCACATCAAATGTTCTTACAAATACATACGACACGCCTTTGTATCTTAAATACCCATCTAGCAATGCAACCTGTGTGTAAAACTTATTTGTCGCCCAATCCTCTTTCCAATCTAAAAATACATGATCACAAATTGATCCATATTTTCTATGGCTTGTTGGCGTTAAGTGTTGGTTGTTAACTTCGATTCTATGAGGAGTAGTCCAAGCTATAATTGCATGAGTTAGTTCTGTTTGTTCTAGCATTTCTACTGTTGTTCTAACTATTGCATCGTTGCTGTACCCCGGGTGTGCAATGTTAAAAATGCTGAACCCGTTTATCAGATTAGGCCACGAATTATTTGGATCTATTAGCTCTTCTCCAGAAGTAAAGCTATCCCCATTAACTAATATCATTTGTAGATAAAAGGATCTCGCTTACGAAGTTCTTTGAGTTTTTTGCGATAACGCAATTCTAACATAAAACGATTATAAAGATTTTTTAACCAACGCATTGAATTTCTCCTGCATTAAACTTGCAGCTACTGAATGTGCTTCTTCAAGTGGATGTGTAGTGCCTACAGGGTATTTATTCTCTAAAGCCCATTGGTAAAATCCTCTTGGAGACAACGACTGCCAGGATTGAGTTCCTTTTGGGAATAAAAACCAATTGTTAAAATCGATTTGTTTGTACAAACTAGAAATAATCCCATCGGGGTTTTGTATAGTATGATTGTAAAACAATACCGTGTCAGCACAAGTAAACAAATAAGGAATATTGTTTGCCTTTAAGTAATTTTGCAAGTATACTATTTCTTTAAGGCTAGTGTAGATTTCCCAATACTCGCTGGCCCCAACGTGTCTAAAAAATGTATCTGCAAAGTCTGCTACCCCAGTTTGTTTGGCCCGTAGAATAGTGTTTACTTGGTCGTTGTATACCTCTTCGTTTTGTGTTACAAACTCTGTTTTAATTTCTTCGACATTTTGTTTAATAGTCCAGGGATTGATACTGTACCACGGGCTACCTTTTTGTCCCGTATCGTAATTAAACCGAAATTCGTATCTTCCGGGAAAGGTCCACGATACCACTACTACCTTGTCGCATTCGTTGATTTCTTGACAAGCACAAATAACCGATCTTGCTATAGCATCGTTGCCGTTGCCAGGCCAAGCTGCACACAAATAATCAAGGTTATTTGTTTTAGCTAGTAATGCGGCAAATGTACGGCTGCTGTGCCCAGGGCCACAGTCTTTTAGTTCGCTGCCAAAAACAAAGCTATCACCGCCTGCTACTGTAATCATATCCGGGCTTTAATCTTTCAATTTGTTGATCGTAATAGTCTGGGTCAGTCCACGAATAATCGTAAGTAGCAGACACATCCCCTGCTTCGATTTTATAGATGTCTAAATGTTTGCTTAATATATCCCAAGTTTCCTCTGGAGTACTGAGATTTTCAATGTGACCTATTTCGTGATATCCGTAATTATATTGTGTGTCACTGTGATTAAATCCATTGCGAGTTAGCCACTCAGCATAACCATCCATTCGAGATTTATGCCAAGGGTAATCACCCTCGTAGGTTACATCTCTTGCCCACTCAATGTCAAACTCTCCACTATAATAACGAAGATGTGTTATAGCATCGCATACTGTTTGATCAATGTCTGCACCCTTTTCGTCAATGAATACTTCAAAGAGAGTCTTGCCGATTTGTGTCCAATGCAAATATACATGTCCGAATTTTCGATCGTATCTTGTTTTATCAAATGTTGTTTTTAGTTGTTCGGGAAAATCGATTCGAGGTGCATTTAGGAAAGTAGTAATCTGGCTGGGCCTGGTCCACTGCGGTGCTTCAACTTTTTTCTTTTGACTCAACATTAGACTTTCTGCTTCGTGGCAGAGATTGTTTAATTGTCTGATTGCAAACTTGGTTGCATAGTCAGCTCGTTTATAATAGTCACTTAATCCCCATACTGTTCCTTGCAGATGCTCAAAGCGATTGTGCAAAAGATTCATTGCAGGTTGATTGGGGCTCAGGTCTGCTTGTTGAATAAATTCAGGAGTATAAACTTCGTCGATATGATATTCGTTGCCAAAGAAGTTGTTGATTTGCGTACATGCTTTGTTGAGCTCGTTACAGATGTAATTTACATCACGGGGATTATCCGGGAACCCTAAAAAACAAAAATTCTTTTCTAAATATCTATTTTGCTTTAGTATATCCTGTAAAGCGGTATACCACAACTTGCCTAACTCACTGTCGTTGACTGCAATATTGTAATCCACTGTTTCGTTTTTGTTAAACGGATTTCTATAAACTATTTTAACTTTCATCTTACATATAAGGAGGAATGTCCACTGGTTTGCCGTCTTTGTCTTTGACAGTTAACATCCAGTTTTCGGGATGATTATATACATACACTAGCCCAACTATGCAGACTAATATTAGAAATGCCCATGCAATTATATCATATATCATTATATTTGTATACCTTTCCACCAATCGAGTACATCCGGACGGGCAGATAATATTTCTTCCATTGTTATTTTTTGTGTTCGAATTCGCTCTAACTCCAATATACGGCGCTTTCCCTTTGCTATAGATCGCTCGTAAGAATCTGGCCACTGTTCTTGAAATGTTGGCCTAGCTTTGAGCTGGACAAGTATATCACGCAAGGTGCTCCCAGTTCCAGTGGTAAGCTGTTCGTCTACCCAGGGTTCTAAAATAGATCTAGGTAGTGCTAGCGGTGACATAACTATGTCCGGGCTAAAGCTAAAAATCACTTTTGCTAATACTTCAACCCCAAGTTCCTCGGCCAGTTTGTTTATGTTTCCAATTTCGAACATTCCTGGCAGTGTGAGTGTGAAGTCAATTCGCATTTGGCGTCTGTGACGCTGGTACGCAACTCCTTCACGGAAGTTTCTAAGCCATTGATCATAGTCAAGGCCTGTTCGTATGTATTCACCGATAGCCCCCGTGCCGTCGAGACTTGCACATATTTGCCAATCGCGTACCCTACTAAGAATATCACTAAACAAATTGATACCCTTATACTCCACGCGACTAAGGTTGGTGTTATAACGAGCGTAAACATTTTGTCCATCTCCTAATTCTACTATGCGGCTCATGTAACGCCAGTGTTGTTCATACATTAGGGGTTCGCCGCCTACCCAATATACTTCTTCAACTCTGTGTTCTTCCACTGCCTTTGAGAACTCGGCTTCTATTTGATCTTCTTGGAAACTTTCAATTTGTTTTTTGACTTCAGGTAGCATCCAGGTGTTTTTCGGATTACCCCAGTCGATCATATTGTGTTGTCTTTGTTCGCTTTCCCAGCTACTTGACAACATATCGCCGCACATACGGCATTTAAAATTACACAAGTTGGAGAATCGGTAATCCCAACTAACCGGCTTCATTGTGGTGTAACCAGTAGCATCAGTTTCCTGCATTGCTTGTAAGTACTTATGTCCGAACAAATTATTAAAATAACTGCGGTAAACGGAGGTATTCAATAACTTGTCATTGCAAACTTCGCACTCTGGTAGGGTTTCCCCACGCATCATGCGTAGGCGCACGGACTTCATGTGCTCTCCATTCCAGTGTTCGTCCAGAGTGATTGGTATATACTTTCCAGTTCCCGCTGCCGTATCGATGTATTGCATAAAGTTCTGTGCAGGTTCTCGACTTGCACAACACATACGCCGTTCTGTTTGTGGACTCAAATAAGTATGTGTCCACGGTGCCATACAAAGTGTATCAGGTTTATTCATTTATTTGCGTATTCGTATATAGGAGTAACAATTTCACTTGCCATCATTTCTTTTACTAAACCAACATTGTTTAGTAGAGCATGGTTGTGTGTTAGTTTCTCCCATGTTAGTTTATCGTATGGTGTTTTCTCAAATTGCAAGACTTGGGCTGCCATTTTGTTAAGCCTGTTGTTATACAATTCAACAGAATCATATGATTCGTCAAAAAGATTATTGAATGTTTCGAATCCCAACGAGTGTAAGTATGCTAAAGTTCCTTTTTGTCCACATACAACAAAAGGATGAAAGAACCCAATGGGTTTAAAGGTCTTTTCTGTAACAAAAACGGTTTCGGTATTGTTATGCACATATGTTTCGGCCACGATACTAAAGTATGTATTGTTGTACCAACTTGGATTAAAATTTTGTTGGAAAGGTCCGGGAATTTCTAAATCGTGTGGTAAGTCGTTGGGTAAACAAATTCCTTTGGTCACATAACTGTAAACAATATCATCTAGCCTGCTGTCTAATACCCTTACTAGATCGTCTCTGTGTGGCTTGGCAAGTCTCATTGGCATTAATGCTAACTTAGAATATGTCTTTTCTGGTACATACTTTGAATAGCCATTATTATTGTTGATCATGCATTGGTTGTACCAGAACCATCGTTGACTAGTTATCGAATGGCATCCGGTTTTCTTTCTAGCCGTTTCCCAGATGTTATCTATTGCAACTTTGTAACCATCTTGTAGCAGTTGATCTTTCCAAGTGTCACGAGTAATAATATTACTAACAAACACCGTGCCACTCTTGTCATAAGTAGTTTCTGGACTATAAAACTTTACATCAAAATGCTCTCGGAAAAAAGACTCAAATATAGCGGCATGAAAAACAGTCCAGTCTGACTCTCGCAATACTAATGTTAGTTTACTCATAGCCCATTGCCCTTGCTACTTCAGGATGCGTATCCATAAAATTTTGTTTACGATATGCATCTGTTCTTTGCATCTGCCGCAGGAATTCTTTTCCGTCGCTCCCGGGACCATTTTCGATAAATTGAATTACTCTGTTAATTTCTTCTTGGTACTTACTCGATGTCCAAAAGGTAGTTTTTAATTTGTCTAATACTAGTTCTTTTGCTGCCGGAGTCATGTACTGTATGCTCATGTGACTAGGGCTATGCAACATATTAAAGTAAACACTATTCCATGGTTTAGTGTCTGCCCACGCTAGTAATTCATCGAGATAATAAACATTCTGAATATTGATTGTAAAACAAAGTTGCGTAGTTATATTTGTTGTATCTGTATCTCTAGCAAAATGTATACCATCAATAATTTTGTTTGCTTTATCCCAGTCTGCTCCATAGCGTTCGTATTCAAAACGATCGCCTACATTATCAACACTGAATGCAATGTCAACACGCCCAAAATGAGTCCACAAAAAAGACTTTTCAAATCCCAACGCATCCACAGTGGCATTAGTATTGTAGTGAATGTCAATATGACTGCTGTCACCAGTTGATACAGCATGTCGTAACAAGTCCCAGTGTTCTTCAATTAACCAAGGTTCCCCTCCAGTGAATTCGAAGTATTTAATTTGTGGAAGTAGTGTTTTTAAGTTTTCCCAAAACTCGGGACTTTCCTCGGGCCACTGTCCTTGCTTAAGCCAAGTATAAGCAATATGCTTTTTCTTATCTGCACCTTTTGGCAAATAATCCATTTCCTCAGCGGCCCACTTGCTAGAGCTCCAACTGCCGCAGATACGACATTTTAAGTTACAGATATTACCCAACTTTAAATCAACAAACCATAATTGGTCCGGTGTATCGTTTTGCCAGTCAACTTTTTTGTATAGTTCTTTTAATCGTATACGACTGTAGATTCTTTTACTATCTCGTCCGGCATCTTCTTCGTCCCAGCATCGGTTGCATGTAGCAGGCTTTTCTCCGTTACGAAACTGTTGACGAAGTGTCTGCATATACTTACTGTTGTAAATAGTCTGCAAATTAGTTGTTCGTAGATCGTATTTGTTACCGTTCTCGTCGGTGATTTCTTCATGAGCAAGACAACAAGGCCGTGTGGTACCCATTGGGCTAGTTTCTATACTAACCCAAGGTAACATACAAATAGTTTTAGGTAGGTTGGTTCCAGACATCGTTATATTTCTTTAAGTCAAGTAGTTCCGGGAATACAGCAAAAAAGTCTTCGTTGCGAACACTGTCAATGAGATTATTGTTGCTAAAGAAACTTGGCAATTCTCTGGTATTGTCGTTAGACATCATGAAGTTAATCACGCCTTCGTAGCCGCTGGTTGCGCGAGTTAGTGTGTCACGGGGACGCAACCATTCTAAATGCTCTTCGATTTTAGCCTTGGCTTGTTCTTTAAGGTGTTGTGGCAGCACATCAACACGATAGCGAGGGGGGTGTTGTAGAATGTTAATGTTCCAATCCATTGGGCGCAACAAACCTAGATCACTCCACTCCCGGTGGAAATCTGTAATGTGCAAGACATTCATCATACTTACAGTACTGCTAACATAGAAATCCACATTAGGACAAATTTCAAGCATACGCTCTCTATTCTCAACAGTTTGTTTCCAATCCTGTCCTTTGCGGATGTACTCGCCGCGAGCATAGCTACCATCTAAGCTAGCACCGACACTAACACAATCAAATAGCTTCCACATTTCAAAAACATCTCTGCCTTTGAACTTCATCTCACTGAAGTTGGTGTTATAGATTAATCGCACATGGAACATTTCACGCTTAACGAGTTCATCAAGCACCTTCCAGTGTTCTTCCATAATTAGCGGCTCTCCGCCTGCCCAATAAATTTGCTCAAGGTGAGGAATATGTTCTTGCATTTGTTCCCACATGTCACCTTTGTCTTTACCGGCATACATTACCTGTGGGTGTTTAGGATCCCACCCGGCCTTCTTTTCATCCTGGTACCAGTTACTGCTAAAAATACTGCCGCAGGTCCTGCAAGCAAAATTGCAGAGATTGCTAAATCGAATATCATAGTAACGAAGCTTAAAATCTTCGTAGGTGCCATCTTCCTGTGTATCATCAACTAACCCAATGTGATGACCAAAGTTCTTATTTGCACTTTCGCGCATACTAAACAGCTTGGATTGTTCTTGTTCGTAACATTTAGTACATTCTTTACAAGGCTGATTGAGAAGCATACGCTTACGCATATCTTTTAGCGGAACATCATTCCATACTTCTCGCATGGTTTGAGTTTTTAAGTTTCCCACTGGATGTTGTGGTTCACTTAAACAACAAGGATAAGCGCGACCGTCGGGGAAGGCATGCATATGTATCCAAGGAATCATGCAAAAATAATCGCTCTTGACTAGTCTATCTAACTGATCTCTGCGAAGTTCTTCTTCTTTAATGTATACTGGCTTTCTTGCGCCGTAGTTATAACCTTTATAATAATCATCTAGATTATCTGCCATTTTATTTCCTTGTAACTGTTATTCTGTGATCAATTATTGCTTGTGTGTCTTTTTTAGACGGACACATTTTACATATCTTGTGTGGTTTACCGAAGTTAGCAATAAACTGTGCAATCTTTTCAACTGAGTCATTAGGTGTTATTCCATGTACTATATAAGGTGCCCAGGCCTCTCGGTTTGGGTTGCCCACTTTTTCTAATGTTTCTTCTAATAGACCTTGCGTACTGCATTTGTATATCTTGCCTTTATGCAACAGCGGGCATTGTTGCTGAATACAAATATCAAAGCTTTCAACAATATTTGAATCCCACGGTAACATATCATTATAACTTCCTTGATATGTTTTTACAAATTTTTCCGGTCTGTTTACTTGAAATCTTAATCCATTGGTTGTTTTCCAACGATTTATACCAAACTCAGTTACTGGTTCCCAGGGATATCTTTTGAAAACAGATTCTATTATTTCATCTACTGCTGTATGTGCAGTGATTTTAAAAACAGTGTTTCCAATTTCGTGTGCTATGTCAACAATGTCTATATGTTTATTTAACAGTGTTCCGTTAGTAGTAAACCTTATTTGTGTGGTAGGCATTAATTCTCTTATACCAAGTAGCCACTTTCTTATCTCAGGATTAACCAATGGTTCGCCGCCCATTATGCCAAAGTCGTTTATGTCAACAACAGATAACCAGTCTGTGAGATCAGTTTTTATTTCATCCCATGTAACATAACCTTTGTGTTGTAAGTCGCTGTAGTTTGTGCATCCCAAACAACTAAGGTTACATACTTGTGTTGCCATTGTTTCTAAAAACGGCAAAACCAGCTTAGACACTACATGCACCTTGCTCTTTAAAATATTTGACCCACTCAGGAATAAGTATTGCGTGATTGTATTTCCAACGCATCATAGTTTCTACATTACGGTGTTGTCTTATTTCTGTCATGCTTTTTAAGGATGCAAGGTCTCCAATCGTGTACTTTAAGCACAGGCGTTCAATTTCGTCAACTACTTTAGAAATCCTTAATTGTGGGTCTGACTCCAAGTCGTAACTATGATCTACAATGTCATCATACATGTCAAACCCCAACCTCCTACAAGCTTCTACTGTACCCTTAGGTGCCAACATAATAGGGATCTGGCCCATAATAAAAACTTTAAAAGTTTTTTCGGTAATGCCAGCACAATGCTGTGCTAAAATACTTTTATGATACGGATCGTTAATTGACTTAGGATGTTCGTATGCGCTTTCAGTTACAAGATTAAACAATGCCCCTTTGATATAAAGGTTATCCATCTTGAATCCGTTTTCGTAGTCTATATCAGGCTTATCAACTACCATTGGTAACAAGTTTCTGTACTTTGGCTTGAATACTAGTTTTATTTTTTCGACATTCACTTCATCTGCGGTGCCCGTCGCATACGATATTTTACCGTACATTGCTAGACTACGATCAAACAATTCCTCAACCAATGCTGCTCTCTCCCACCTATGTAAGCGATTTAAACAAACATAATGGTGTGTGGGTTTTTGAATAAAATTGAAATTCTTTTCAGGATTCAAATCAACATAATGAACCATATGCCCCACCAGGTTTGATATTGTGCCTATTAGGTACACAGGACTGTCATCTGCATCACTTAGAGCTGTAGAATGAATGCATATGTTACCAGGTATCATCTTAGATTCATTAATTAACCTGTCAATGATTTGTTTAAACTCTCGGTATGCATGACCTTCAGCAGAGAACAATATAACGAACACAGATGTCTTATCTTCAATTTTAGAAATTTCTGTAAACGGCAAATCTGCTATGTTTGTTAAAGGATCTGTTAGATATATTGTAATTGGCTTTGTGTAGGCCACTGTATTCAATACCTGAACAATACCGTGGGGCTCTGCGCCAAAACCTAATGTAATAATATTTGGCTTGTAAATCATAAACTCTTATACCACTCTGCTAAATCTGGAAATGTTTCAACAAAGTTTTTTCCGCGGCGCTGGTCGTACTGAGAATAAAACTTTTTAAAATCAGATTGTAGTACAGCAACTTCGGCAGCGCCACTGTGAGGAGTTTTAACTACATCAAGGTAATCTACTAACCTCTGCAACTGGTTCCATTCAAATTCATGAAACCAGGACTCACCTTTATGGTTCACCATGAATTGTGCAAGTTTGTTTTTGTACTGTGTTCTGATTTCGTCCGGTAATACCAACGGGCTTTGAAAACTAGGAAATCTTAAAATATTTAGCGAGAAGTTAATTGAGTCTTTTCCGTACTCAAGTTTCCAGTTATACACCATTTCCAAGAAGCTGTCGAGGCTATCAAGGCATAGTGCATTAATAGTACACATCACATGCAGGCCCCGGAACTTGCCGCTGTCTAGTAATCGTTCAACATTGTTTGCCCAATCATCAAACACAAGGCCGTCACGAATATATTCTGCTTGCAGGCCAATTGCTTCGTTACTGGTATACAAGTCAACTGTAACACCATCGATTGCCGCTAACAATCTATCAATATCAACTTCTGTGCCTAAATTACTGTTAATGGCCAATCTAGTTTGACTCTTGCCTTGATTAGTTTTGAACCAATCAATTAACTTCCAGGTCTCCCCGGACATAAGTGGCTCGCCGCCAGTGATGCGAAGTTCTTTTAATGTTTTATGTAGGTCACTGTCCCACCATTGGTGGAATGCTTCAACATAGGGGTTAGTCTCACCAAATTTATACAGTTGAGAACTGTCGTGACTGTGAGTAAAGTGATTCCTGCCGTCACTAACCAAGTTGGTGTAGGGTCCATGTTGTTTAATGTCCTTAACCCAAGTACTACTAAAAGCTGGGTTACAGTAAGAACAAGCAAACTGACAAGTACGGTCAAACGCGATTTCCAATGTTTGTAAGTCAATGTCTGTGCTAGCTGGGGTTCGGTGTGCATATGCTAAATCCTCGTCACTGTAGATAACTGTTTTGTAAACTCTGTCAGATACTGCATCTCTGCCCATATCCTCAATCTTCCAGCAGTATTCACACCCCGCAGGACGCTCACCTTTTTGCATTTGTTCGCGCTCCATTTTCTTTTGTTGCGTGTTATGCAGTGCCTTAGGATTGCGGATTACATCATCTACATCTACTTTATGTGGTAACGGGTGATGACAACTTGTGGTCATACCGGATCCTAGCCAGATAGTGGCGTTATACCACTTGGCTCCGCAGAAGCTTTCGCTCTTAATGTCAATTACTCTGCGTTTGTATTCTAAATCAGTTTCGTTATTTTTTCTGGGCATGATATCTGCACTCCTCCCAAAATTCTTTCATTTGCGGGAATGTATTTAAAAAGTCTAACTGTCGACGAGCATCGTATTCTTTAAAGAATCGATAAAAATCGGCACGCTGTAGTTTAATGTATTCTTCATCAAGATGCAAGCCTTCTCTCATCCAGTCTAAGTCTCTACGCATACGCTGAATCTCGTAGTCCTTGAATCCTTTAAACGGGTTGTCTGCTGTTTCTTTGTGTTGTTCCATCCACTCCACAATATCTTCTAATCTGTCAGAATATACCGCAGGCAATATTTGCATACTCTGCCAAGTTGGAGAACGCAGTAGTGGTGTATCAAACCACACCCGTTGATAGGTCTTACTGTACATAGATCGTAGCTCAAGAATCCAAGTTAACAATTTCTTAAGACCAAGAATACTGAGATTATTCATAGTAACAATAAATGTTAAACTATTACGATTTGGAATTTCATCTAAGTATCGGTGAACATTACTGTAGAGCTTGTGCCACGACAGACCATCTCGAATATATTCTGCGTGTGCGGGTTCTCCTGTATCTAAACTAACATATTGCATAAAATGTTCAATATTAGTATTGCAAAGTTCTTTTACATAGTTGTGGTATTTGTTATATAAGTCCACATCAACACTAAAGTTGCTGGTGACATTTAAGTGTAGGTCAGGTTTAGGGAACGCTAACACATAATCAAAAACCTTGTATGTGTTTTTGTCCATTAAGGGTTCGCCGCCTGTCATGCGAAAATGTTTTAGTTTAGGATACAACTCCGGCCACCATTCCCAAAATGCTTCAACGTATGGATTATGTTCTCTAGCAGGTATAGGTCTCCTTGATCCAACAAAGTGACTCGGATCATTGTGTGGTTTACTTGTGGGGTAAGCACCATTCCTTGTAACATCTTCTGCCCAGCTACTGCTGAACTGAGGACTGCAATAACTACATTTGAGATTACATGCATGATTGAAGTTAACTTCTACATAGGCAGGGACTGGGTTTTCGTCCCCAGTAGAATTTTTAATCTCTTCAAAGTGCTCGGCCGCCCAGGGCTCTCCAGATCTATAATGTCGATCACTGAGTTGGTTGTGCTTTTCAATATTCCAGCAATAACTACACTCAGAAGGTTTTTCGTTTCGTAGCATAATCTTCCGCTGTTCTTTTTTGTAAGCGGTGTTGTGTAATGCGCCGGGATTTTCTTTAAGGGGTTCTACATCAATTTTATGTAGAGGCGGGTGGTAACAACTGTTAGTTAATCCTGTAGGAAGGTGCAGACTAACCTGCTGCCACTTAGCCAAACAGAGACTGGGGCCGAGACGATCGCGCATCTCCTCTGCGTTAGATAAAAAGTTACTTTTAGACACTGATTTTTATTCCTAGTATTAATAACTGTTCCATACGGTTGAAAAATTTTCTATCTTGTTAATAAAGCTTCTAGTCAACTCATGACATTCAAACTTACTATTCAATATTGGTAAAAGTGTTTGTTCAACCCATTTTAAGTGTACATCGCTTGGCGGATGTAGTTTACGAATGTTAGAATAGAATGATAAATTGTTATCAATGGCATATTGAATTAGTGATTTTCCTGTGTACCAAGTATCATCTAATAATGATTTGACTCTTTCTGTGAATGGTTGTGTTAATAAATTTAAATTCGGCAATGGCAATTTTTCGTCAACAAACTTATTAAGGTCCTGTTCTAGATAATCCCATATATTGCTATCAAAAACAGGAATTAATTCTATATTTCTTTCTTGGCACAGTTTTTGCAAGGCAAAAAATGATAAAATTGTGTTAGCACAGGCAACATCTGTATCAAAGAAATTATCAAGATAAATCTGTTTCTTTAACGGCCAATGGCTCCCAGTTGACCAAAAACTAAATTCGCCGGGCTTGGCTTGTTTACCTTGTAGTGTCAACGGGCCATGCTTTTCGTTGATATAATTTATTGTATCGTTAGAATTTAAGTATAAATCAAGTTTATCGATATTAGTGAACATCGGCATACACACTGCATCAGATATATTTTGATTTACAATTAAATTTATACAACTTACTACTATGTAATAATTACCGGTTCCCCTGGCGCTTAAATCAAATGTTGTGTCCGGTTTGAGTATTTCCTGGACAATATCTGCCCAGGTAAACCACGGACTGGCAGTTATACTAGCACCACTAATAATTAATGTTTTTGATTTTTTCATATTATTAACCCAGATACTGCTTAAGTTCTTCAATGACCTTGTCATTATGATGACGAAACAATGTTTCAAGACGGCCTGACCAAGCTAATTCTATATTGTGTTCAACTGAGTCTCTGGACATATTGATTAATTCTGATATTGGTACTGCTAGTATCCAATTTATCTGACTCAGAATAATCTCAAGCCGTTGGTAATCATAAAAACTTTCATCGTAGTTCATAGCCCATGGATAGTCAAATTTAAATCCCCACGACTCTAATTTATTTTTTAGTCCAGCCTGACCTGTAAACAACAATGCATTTCCAGCAAACAACGGTTTCCAAGTCTTTTCTGTTATGTAAGGTGTGGGCAAATTTCCAAAATCTGGCGAACGACTCTGGCACTGCGTTTCGTTGACGGAATTAATAACAGAATCTAAATACGCAGGGTGGTTAAAACTTGAATTAGCTCGAGGATTATTTTCGAAGTCTTGTGAATTAATTTTATTACTAATTAGAAAATCTTTAAATTGTAATAATTCGTCGGAGTGTACCATCCCGTGTGTGTCAAATACATATTGATCTTTGGAACCGATGTCGAATCCTCTATTCCATGATAATAATGTTTCCGGATTGTTATGTTTATATAATTTTGCAGTTATAAAAAATTTAAACTCATTTAGTCTCGACGACAGACTGCTTAATTTGTAATTTCTCTTGCTTAATTCAGTTACCGACGATCTAGTATTTTTAGACCGTACTGCATTTATCCAAGTTGAGTGATGTATTAACTGAAAAAATTTTACTCTGTCATAGTTACAGATATCGTTAGGATCCATGTCCGAAATTACAATAAACTGAGCTTGCGGATTTTTAAAATATACTTCTCTAAACCACATTTGATTAAATGGTTCAAAAAACCAAGATAATACATATAAATCTCGGCCAGCTGGAACTGCAGGACAGGTATCAAGTTGACTGGCAATGTTTAATAGACAAAAAGTATTCTTTTTATTTTCTTTTAACCAAGATAAGTCTATATCAGTAAATGCAAAATCGCCATCCTCTAAAGTCTGATTCAATTTATAAAACCAAGGATTAAGTAATGGATTATTCACGAATCATAATTCCTTTATTTTTAAACTGACTCATGTAATGGTGCTTGAAGAAACGACTGTTATCTGCATCCATCTCAACAATAGGTAGATCTAGTCTAGTCTTTAGTGTGGTTCCGAGTCTAAACAACTCTGTTGTAATGTCGTCGTTACAATGCTTATTCCAAATATCTGCTAATGCATCAAACCATTGCACTTGCGTATAGTCCCAGTCAGTGAGCATGGTGTAGTATGTGCCTAGCCTTGCTCCGTAGATTGCCCAAGCACCATGGTCAACATCATGTCCAATTGATTGCCAAATACAGAGATTATCAAAGTTTCGAGATACTACTCGAGATTTAAATTCGCTAAGACTGGGTTTGGCACCACGATCCAGGCACATCTTAACACCTTCTCGAAATCCTGCACGCCAGGCCTGGAATTCAGATCCATTTGGATATGTAATAGAATAACAGTCTGCCATTGCCCAGTATTTGGGGTGAAAACAAAACTCTACTAGTGTTTCAGCTGACCCATCGGATGCTTCGTGCGTTTTCATGTTATTAACAAAATCTTTAGTCCAACAACTAAGTCCGCCATTGCCGTACATGAGCCCGTTGACAGCGTTTCTTGCTCGCCATCTGAATACGCAGTCTTTATTTGTGC
>JACCDW010436622.1_pt1 | contig 21513 bp, 18 predicted proteins | sample 7449781 | NCBI WGS metagenome assembly JACCDW01 (sample SAMN15323449, study PRJNA562643) | freshwater metagenome | isolation source: river surface water | place: USA:Blue River Watershed | collected 2017-08-18
GTCTGCCAACATCGGTGTTACTAATGCTGGAGCAACGCCATGAAATTTAGGTAATGGTTGTGATTGCATACATTATGAAAGAAGCGCTAAAAAGTCTTCTTCGCTTAGAATTTTGATATTTAATTGAGTAGCCTTTTCCAACTTAGCAGGCCCCATGTTGTTGCCAGCCACTAAATAATCGAGTTTGGATGAAATACTGGAAACTACTTTTCCGCCATTGGCTATAATTTTAGCCTTTAGCTCATCCCGTTCGAAGTTTTCAAAGACCCCCGAAATTACGAAACTTTTTCCGACTAAAGCCTGCCCTTCCAAGACTATTTCTTGGATTTCCTCGGATAATTGAACGTTTGAGGACCGTAATTTATCAATGAACTGTAAATTCTCCTCATCTTCAAAGAACGCTCGAATACTCAATGCAATGCGATCACCTATTTCAGGTACGGCAATAAGTTCCTCGTAAGTCGCATTTTGCAAATCTTCAATCCGATGAAAAGCCAGAACTAATTTTTCTGCTATTGTTGCACCCACATGTCTAATTCCTATTCCGAATAATACTTGTCGGAAAGGTATTTGCTTCGATTTTACTATCGAGGTAAGGATATTGGAAATGGATTTTTGTTGAAAGCCTTCTAATCCAAAGAAACTTTCTTCGTTCAAGTCATATAGATCGGCAGCATTGTGAATAATCCCTTTTTCAACTAATAAATCGATGGTTTCTGTCCCTAAATTTTCAATGTTTAAGGCTTTTCGCTGAATAAAATGTTCTATTCTTCCTTTAATTTGAGGTGGGCAATGTGAGTCATTTATACAGTAATGATTTGCTTCGCCTTCTTCACGGATTAATGCTTGATCACAAGCTGGACAATGTGTAGGGAATTCGAATTTGGCTGCATTTGGTAGGCGTTTACTTGCATCAACCCCCGTAATTTTAGGGATAATCTCCCCCCCTTTTTCTATGTATACGGAATCGTTTTCATGTAAATCCAAGCGTTCCATTTCATTCGCATTGTGTATGGATGCGCGCTTGATCACAGTGCCTGCTAAGTAAACTGGAAGTAAATTGGCTACAGGAGTCACATTTCCTGTTCTTCCTACTTGGTAGGATACACTTTCTATTCGGGTATGCGCAATTTCCGATGGATATTTATAGGCAATGGCCCATCTTGGTGATTTAGCTGTAAAACCCAATCGCTCTTGTTGGCCTAAATCATTGATTTTTATAACAATGCCATCTGTATTCAAGGGTAAATCGTGACGTTTTTCCTCCCAATCTTCAATGTATTGGATTACCTCGTCTATGTTTCCACATTTTCGATAGGTATTGGAAACGGGGAATCCGTTCTTTTCCATTAACATTAACCCTTCTTCATGCGTCTGAAAAGGGATTTCATTTCCTAGGTAGGCATAGACAAAACAGGCCATATTTCGTTGGGCCACAATACTCGAATCTTGCAATTTAAATGTTCCTGATGCCGCATTACGTGGATTTGCTAAGGGAGCTTCTCCTTGGGAAATTTTATCTGCATTGATTTTTTCAAAGGAACTGATCGGCATATAACCTTCTCCTCTCACTTCAAAAGATTTTGGAAAATCCTGTGATTGAATCGTATGCGGAATTGATTTGATGGTTTTAACATTATTGGTAATATCATCCCCACGTGTTCCATCTCCACGCGTAACTCCTTTGATTAATTTTCCGTTTTCATACCAAAAGGAAAGCGCTACGCCATCAAATTTTAATTCACATATATATTCATATTTTTCCTGGCCTAAGGCTTTTTGAATACGTTCATCAAAATCGCGTAAATCTGATTCATTATAGGTATTTCCCAATGATAACATGGGAAATTGATGGGTAACTGATTTGAAATTTTTGGTAATGGTTCCTCCTACAAATTGTGTAGGACTGTTGGGAACTGCAAATAATGGATTATCGAATTCTAATTTTTGTAATTCAGCGAGGAGTTTATCAAATGCCTCATCTGAAATTAAGCTTTCATTTAATTGATAATATGCATGATTGTAGTGGTTAATTTGATCCACTAATTCCTGCATCTTTTTCTGAATATCCATACGCGATAAATTGACATACAAAGTTAATCCGAATCTCATCAGAAATAAGCCTTAGCCAATATTTTTCATACCTTTGTAAAATGGAAAAATTAATCATTGCACCCTCTGTGTTGGCCGCTGATTTTGCCAACCTCGCTCTAGAAACTCAAATGTTAAATGAATCGGCTGCGGCTTGGATTCATATTGATGTAATGGATGGAGTCTTTGTCCCAAACATTTCGTTTGGTTTTCCTGTTTTAGAGGCAATTGCTAAGCATACGACGAAATTTTTGGATTGTCATTTGATGATCGAAAAACCCGAACGTTATATCAGTCAATTTGCCGCAAGTGGTGCTAATATGATTACGGTACATGCGGAAGCTTGTCCACATTTACATCGGACAATCCAACAAATTAAGGCTGAAGGTTGCCTTGCTGGAGTTGCTTTGAATCCAGGTACTCCCGTTTCTGTTTTAGAAGATGTTATCGGGGATTTAGATTTAGCATTAATTATGTCTGTTAATCCGGGATTTGGTGGACAGAAATTTATCCCAAATGCTGTTCGAAAAACCGCTCAATTAAAAGCCTTAATTGATTCAACAGGCAAGGATATTTATTTGGAAATCGACGGAGGAGTAAATCAGATTAATGCAGGGGCTTTAATTCATGCTGGTGCAAACGTGCTTGTAGCAGGAAGTTTTGTTTTTGCCTCAGCGGATCCAAAGGCTACTATCCAAGAATTAATGACTTTGGCTTAAGTTTATGCTAAAAAGTATTCTCCTCTTTTCATTCATTTGTTTGATGCTTTTGACCTCAAAGGCTCAATCGGTTCAATGGGCAAGTAAGGTGATGACTTTTTCTAGCGAATATTCAGATCCCCTATTAGGAAAAGAATATCGAGCGCTTCATATTTTAGGCCGACCAAGTAAATACCCTAAATTTTCGGCTACACCTAGTGCTTGGCAATCCTTGACACCCGATAATCCAGGTGGCGAATTTATCATTGTTTCGTTTGATACAGCTAAAGTTGTAAAGCAAGTAGCAATTTTTGAAAATTTTGGTGCGGGTTCTATTATCCGAGTGGATGCATTGGATGAAAACAACAAGTTGTATTTGTTAAAAGAATTTAATGCGGGCTATGCCCGAGCGAATGGGCAATTGACACGCATACGTTTAGCTAATCCTACGTCATTTAAGGTCAAATCCATCAAGATAACGATGAATTCCACCCGTGTTGCGGGTTATTCTCAATTGGATGCTGTTGCTATATCGGATGGCGACTCTCCCATAGAAGATCGAATCAAATTGGAAGTTGACCCCAACGCCTATTTGGTCAAAGAAAATTTAGGAACTGCTATCAATTCAAAGTTCAACGAAATTTGCCCTGTAGTTAGTCCTGACGGTAAAAAGCTCTATTTTACACGGTGGAAGCATCCTGATAATTTAGGTCCAAATAAAAATCAAGACATCTGGGTGTCTAATTTGAATGATAAGAAACAATGGGATAAGGCGACTTTATTTCCCGCTCCTATCAATAATGAGGAAAATAATGCCGTTTGTGGTATTTCCCCAAATGGTAAAACCATGTTGTTAAATAATGTGTATGGCAAAGATGGCCAAATGGAAAAAGGTGTTTCGCTATCATTTTTGTTGCGCACTGGTGAATGGAGTTTTCCTAAGCCTATTCGGATTCAAAACTTTAAAAACAAATCAGAATATTCAGAATATACGTTGGCTCCGAATGGTAAAGTCCTTTTGATGACCACTGAAATGAAAGATTCTTATGGAGGTAAGGATATTTATGTTTCATTTCTTAAATCAGATGACACGTGGACTGAACCTAAGAATATTGGAGCTGCGGTTAATACAGGTGAGTCTGAAAGTACGCCTTTTATTGCTCCTGATGGTCAGACAATGTATTTCTCATCAAGTGGACATGTTGGTTATGGTAATAACGATATATTTCTTACGCGTAGATTAGATGATAGTTGGCTCAATTGGTCCATTCCGGAAAATGTTGGTCCGGTAGTTAACACAAACCAATGGGATGGATATTTTACCGTGTCTGCGCAAGGGGATTATGCCTATTTTAGTTCAGTGGAAAACTCCATGGGTGCTGAAGACATTTACCGCATCAAAATTCCGGAAAAAGTAAAACCACAGACATTGGTTCAGGTTTCGGGGCAAGTGATAAACCAATTGAGTAAATTAGCAATTCCAGCGAAAATACTAGTAAAATCAAGGGTCTCGTCAGATACGATGCAAATTGATTATGATCCTTATCTAGGAGATTTTAGTTTCATGTGGCCTACGAAAAAACCGTTCTACATGGAAATAAAGGCGAAAGGATTTGTTCCTCGTCGGGAGAATTTTGATTTTCGGGATCAAGCCAAATACTTCGAATCGGTTCAATTATTGGGTTTAGTTCCCATTGAAATGAATAAGCAATATAAGGTTCCCAATCTTTCCTTTATTCAAAGTAAATCCGAAATTTCGAAGGAGTCCTACCCTGCTTTAGATGAAATTGTTTTGATTTTACAAGAAAACGAAGGATTACATTTGTTGGTAGAAGGACATACCGACAATCAAGGAGACTGGGATGAGAATTTAAAACTTTCTTTGGAGCGTGCGAATCAAGTTAAGAGCTATTTAATTTCGAAAGGTATTTCTGTTAATCGAATAGATACAAAAGGTTGGGGTGGTACGAAACCATTGAATACAAGTACCCTGGAAGAAAAAAGGCGTTTGAATCGTCGGGTTGAATTTAGTTTTTTTGTTGTGCAATGACCGTAAATAAAGCAATCTATTTTGAGCAATTAAATGGTATCCGATTTATCGCGGTGCTTTTGGTGTTGTTGGATCATTGGCTGATCCCCATAAATCCTTTTTCCTTTTTAGGGCATTTAGGTGTTGTGATTTTCTTTGTGTTAAGTGGCTTTTTAATTACACGAATTTTATTTCAAAATGCAGATGATTGTAGGCAAAATCATTCGTCTATTTTGGTTAAAATTATTCGGTTTATGTATCGAAGGTCCTTGCGGATATTCCCTATCTACTTTTTACTGTTATTGATTGGATTGGTGTTTTCTTTGTCAAATTTTAAAAATTTGTGGCCCTACCTCGTGTTTTATTTGCCTAATTTTTACATCATGACAAAGGCAACCTGGCTGGGTATTTGGGATCATCTTTGGTCATTAGCAGTGGAAGAGCAGTACTACCTCGTTTTTCCCTATTTTGTCTTGTTACTTGCTCCGCGCAAGTATCCGCTTTTGTTTATTTTGATGCTTTTGGTTGGTTTGGGAACACGATTTGGATTTTATGCCTTTGCTAGTTCAGAGATGCAAGAGCAAAATTGGATGTGGTGGTATGTTAATCCATTTGCAGCTTTGGATTGCTTTGGTTTGGGTGGAATTTTGGCCTATTTATTTCATTACAAACAAAATTACTTTCAATCTGTTAAGTTTCTTAAAGTAGGTTTAATAGTTAGTTTAATTGCATTTCTTGCAATTCTGAATTTAGGGGAGCTAACCATTTTTCAACATGCGAATATTTGGTCCATTGTATTTGAACGAATTTCCGGAGCATTTTTTTCTTTTTTCTTGATCGCCTTATCTATTCGGAAAGACACATGGATATTAAGTGCTTTTTTGAAGTCAAAACCTGTATCTTATTTAGGCTCAATTTCTTATGGGATTTATTTGTATCACAATGTTGTGTTGAATTATTACCACGATGAAGGAAATACAATTTGGTTTTATTTAAATAAGTATCTTCCAAATTTTCATTTAGAATTGGTTAATTTTACAATCTACAAGTTTATAATAAGCTTTTTAATTCTTGTATTTTTATCAAGTTTATCTTGGTTTATAATAGAAAAGCCGATCAACAAATATAAAAATCGTATTTAATGCAAAAGGAGTTAGAATTAATCGTTGTTATTCCTGCTTACAATGAAGAAGCATGTATACGAGAAGTGGTGCCTAATTGGATTGAGGGGATTAGTCAAATAATACCTAAAGATAAATTTAAGTTATTGATTATAAATGACGGTTCTCGTGATAATACGGGTACTATTTTAGATGAATTGACGGGTATTTATCCCAATTTAATTGCCAAACATCAGTTGAATGGTGGACATGGGAATGCGATTTACAACGGCTATCAAATGGCAATTGATATGAATCCAGCATTTGTATTTCAAACGGATTCAGATGACCAGTTTGATCCCCGTGATTTTCATAAATTTTGGGAGAAACGTAATGAATCTGATTTTGTTCTAGGATTTCGAGAAGTTCGTCATGATGATCCATTCCGCTTATTAATTACTCGTATTTTAAAATTTTCTTTATTGTTCATATACGGAACTTATATTCATGACGCGAATATTCCATTCCGATTGATTCGTACGAGTTTTTTAAAGAAACTAATTGCTGCTTTACCCAAACAAGTTCCTTTCGCTCCCAACATCTTCTTAGCTGTATTGGCAAAGAAATCTGGTCAAACCTTATTTGATATTCCTGTATTACACAAAGAACGAGAAACAGGTGAAGTGTCTATTCGACACATGAAACTTCTAAAGGTTTGTTGGCAAAGTTTTAAAGAATTAAGCACATTTCGGTTCGCATTGAATCGAATGGTGAAGGAGATTAAAAAATAATTAAAAAGGCTAATTCAATTCTGAATTAGCCTTTTTAATTAAAGTAATACGATTAAGCTTTTGATTATAGCCGTTAAGCGAATGGCATCTAAGATACGTGCTTCTGTAGCCCCATGGTTCTTGACCGACTGCTCATGTGATGAGACACACATTTCACAACCATTGATAGCTGATACAGTTAAACTAGCAAGTTCGAAAAACTCTTTGCCTAACACTGGATTCATCATGATGGACATGCGAATACCTGCTGGTGCTGTATTGTAATATTCTTTATCTACAAAGTGCTTGAAACGATAAAAAATATTGTTAGCATTTAACAAAGAAACCAAGGCATGAATTTCATTGATTTCAGCTTCAGTCGCTCCTTTTGTTAACGCTAACTCCGTTAAGGAAGTTATCGTTCTTTCGTGTTTCTGATTGACTGAAACTGCTAACGCTAATAGAATTGCTTCTTTTTCGTTCAATGTTTGCGCTCGTAATGCATTCGAAACATTAATTTTTAAATCTTTGATGTAACGGTGATCCGCAGCATCCAAAGTATCTAAAAGGGCAAAGGATTCTGTAGCAGGGATATTGATCTCTGCTAATAAATTATCTTTAGTCTCACTCATGGTCGTTGATTTTAAAAGCCCCAGGGAACCCTGGGGCTAAAAGAATATTATAATGTTGCTTCTCCTGCTTTCCAGTTACATGGGCAAAGCTCATCTGTTTGTAAAGCATCTAATACACGCAATACTTCGTCTACGTTACGACCTACTGAAAGATCATTTGCTGAAGCCCAACGGATGATACCGTTTTGGTCAGCGATGTAAGTAACTCGGTATGCTACCTTCTCTCCTTCTGTCAAAATTCCTAATTCTTCAGCTAAGCTTTTAGAAGTATCTGCCAACATAGGGAATTTCAAACCACGTAAATCATCGTGATCTCTTCTCCATGCTGCGTGTACGAATTCTGAATCTGTAGATGCTCCGATCAATGTTGCATCACGGTCAGCGAAATCACCAGCACGGCGGTTGAATTCAGCAATTTCAGTTGGGCAAACGAAAGTAAAATCTTTTGGCCACCAAAACATTACTAACCACTTACCATCTTTCTTGTGATCTTCTGAAGTAATTGTCGCGAATTCTTTTCCTTGCTCTAAAGAAACAACTGCCGTTTTTGAAAATGTAGGAAATTGGCTTCCTAAACCTAACATGTAATTTGCCATTTGTATAAGTGTTTTGTTTGTTCGTTTAAAATGATGTTGCAAATATCGTAGGTTAAAAACTATCAATCAAATCTATATTTTTTATATTTGTATAGATTTTGACTATATAATGACAATTACACAACTGGAGTACATCGTCGCGCTCGCCGACCTGCAAAGTTTTTCCAAAGCAGCTGATTATTGCTGTGTATCTCAACCCAGTTTGAGCATGCAAGTGCAAAAATTGGAAGATGAATTGAACATGACCTTGTTTAATCGAAAGGCTAAGCCATTAGAACCAACACTTGAAGCAAGAGAAATTTTAGCAAAAGCTCGAATCATTCTTTCGGAAAGTAAATCCATACTCTCTCTTACAAAAGGTTGGTCTACACAGGTTACGGGAAATCTTGCAATTGGAGTTATCCCAACGATAGCACCATATTTAATGCCACGCTTTCTGGCTGATTTCCAATTGAAATACCCCAATTTAACAATTAGCGTTTCGGAAACTACCACAGAGAATATTAAGCATGAAATTGCTGAAGGTCGAATTGACATAGGCATACTTGTTACCCCTTTAAATTCAAATTTGATTGAGATTCCACTTTATTACGAGGAATTATTCCTGTATTCTAATGTCTGGGAAGATGATGGATCTAAATTAAGTGCAACTCTTGATCCTACTAAATTGTGGCTTTTAGAGGAGGGACACTGCTTAAGTAATCAAATTAATTCTATCTGTAACCTGAATGCAGGTGCCCGAATATCTAATTCATTGACTTATCAAACGGGAAGTTTAGAAACGATAGTCCGAATGGCTGATTTGGGATTTGGTCAAACAATTATTCCGCAAATGTTTGTCGATTATTTAGATAATAAATCAAAAGAGAAGGTACATCCACTTCCAAAGCCTACACCAATTCGTGAAGTTTCACTAGTTCATGCGAAGTCCTATTCACGTAAAGCTATTATTAATGCACTTAAATTAGAGATATTAGCACATATTCCGATGCAGTGGCAGTCTATTGCTGATCGAACGATTATCCCAATATAGCTTGGAGCTCTTGGATTTTTCTTATTTTCAGAAGAAAATAGATACTTGCGATAAATACGAGTCCTAAAATTAGGATTCCTAAGCGCATGTTGCCTGTCAATTGGATAATTAAACCAAAAATAAAGGTTCCTAATACCGTTGATAAACGATCACAAGCATCATAAAAGCTAAAATATGAACTTGTGTCTTGTTCATTGGGTGGGCACATTTTAGCGAATGTAGCCCGACTATTCGATTGGATCCCCCCCATCACAAAACCTATGCCAGTGGCCAATAAATAAAAATTAAACTGATCATTTACCGTATAGGCGAAACCACAAATGGCAACCCAGACGATAACGATAGCGAGTAATGCTTGTATATTACCGAATCGTTGAGAAAGTTTTGCACAAAAATAAGCTCCTGGTATCGCGACTAGTTGAATCAATAGAATGGTTATGATCAGTGCGTCTGTTGGCAAATGCAATTCTTCACTACCAAATAATGCTCCCAAATACATAACAGTTTGCGCTCCCATGTTGAAGAGAAAAAAACTAGCCAAGAAGCGCTTTAGTGCTCCAATATTTTTCACTTCTTCATATACCTTTTTAAGTTCCTTCCAACCGCCTAACCAAATGTTTTCACCTCGATGGCTTCTTTGTTTTCCGTCTGGTAGATAATGAAAAGGTATTTGCGCAAATACTAACCACCAAATTCCCACACTTAGAAATGATATTCTAGAAGCTAAATCTCCAGAAAGATTGCCGTACCATTGCGGCATCATCACCATCGTTAAATTTTGGATAAGTAAAAGAACACTGCCTATGTAACCCATTGTAAATCCTTTGGCACTCAATTGGTCAAAACGGTCAGGGCTTGCGATTTCAGGTAAAAAGGAATTATAGAACACCATACTTCCTCCCCATCCGATGATGGAAAATAGAAAACCAAATGTTCCAATGTAGTAATTTCCTTTTTCGAAAAAGTAAAGGCTAATACAACTAAATGAACCTAAATAACAAAAAAATCGCATAAACGATTTCTTGTTTCCTTTGTAATCAGCTATTCCTGAAAGTAATGGCATTAGTATAGCTAACAGTAAAAATGCACATGAAACAGTGTATGAAAATATAACCGTATTACTTAAATGCATTCCAAGAAAATCGATCTCTTTATTACCTGATTCATTGACAGCAGCGAAAGGATAATAAATCGGGAAAATCGCACTCGTAATGGTTAAAGAATGAACCGAATTCGCCCAATCATAAAATGCCCACGCATTTAAAACCTTGGGATTATTTAGTTCGTTTTTCATCCTTAAAATAAGCCAAGTTGTTCACCTTTAGTAGAATCCTTTGGAATTTGTTCCGTTGGGTAATTCTTGATTTCTAAAGGAATATCTTCACTTTTAGATTCAGTTGGCTCCTCTTCTAAGGTAATTGTTTGTCCCACAACAATTGTTTCCGGTTCCTCTGGCGCTTCTTCTTGCTGCTCTTCTACAACTGGAATAGATTCAACTTCTACCACTGGCAATGTTTCTTTATCAGTAGACTCATCTTCCTCCACTTCGTTAATTGGTGATTGAGTCAGTTCTTCTGACTCGGGCATAACTACTTCCGTATCAATAAACTGCGCATCAGTTAATTTGGGATAGTTTAGTTTACTACCTATTGCCTTCCAACCTCTTACGTCAACTAATTCATCAATTGGGATTAACTCAATTTCAGAAGTTTTGCCATCAGGCTTATGCTTTATCTGAACATTGGGTGCATAATTTATGCTAGAAGCAACCAATTTAGATGCCTTATGATCTGAAATGAACAAGAACTTCTTATCAACTGTTGAAGTCTCAATTTTAAAACGCTTAATGATATGCGTTTTATTTGAACCATCAAAATAGATAGCAGATATAATACCATTCGGATTGAATTTAGCTAAAAGTGCTATTTCTTCTGCCGGATAGCGATTAGTAAGTTCAAAATTGGTTAACTCATAATTACCAGAATTATAGATGGCCAAAATATTATCATTTGGCTCAAAATTACCTACATGGTCACCATGTTGGTCTCTATTCAGTCGGCCAATTGTAGGGTCATACCAAATATCCACTCCACCTAAAGTAGAAACACCAGCACTTTTCTGAACAATCTTTCGAACAGGATATTTCGTTAAAACATTCCCAAGGGATTCGCGTCCCTTGATTGCTAGTTTAGCAAAATCATAATCAAATTGTTTGTTCTTAGCTGTACAATTGGCAGTTAAATTGATACTAATAACCTCAGCTTCCCCGTTTTCATTCGCAGAGAAGTAAGAAATTTTCGATTTATTATCTTGGCTAACAATTCGGTATTCGCGGTCACGTGTTACAGATGTTACCTTAAATCGTTTCACATAGGAAACTCCAGTCTTACCATCAAAGTAAACGACATTATATACTTTACGGTCATCATTCTTTTTGAATACGCTAACGTATAAGATGTCTTTCCCTACGAATACTTTTTCCTGCACTTTTGTAACTACGCAAGTTCCATTTTGTCGGAATACGATAATATCATCGATGTCAGAACAATCCATGACAAATTCATCCTTCTTCAAGCCATAACCGATGAAGCCATCTTCCCTATTCACATAGAGCTTTTGGTTTGCTTGTGCTACAACCGTTGCTGTAATCGTATTGAAACTTTGAATTTCTGTCTTACGCTCTCTGCCTTTGCCGTATTTCTGTAACAGATGCTTGAAGTAATCAATCGAATAGCGAATAAGGTTTGCTAAATTATCCTCAACCTCTGCTAATTCATCTTGCAAACGCTTCATTGCTTCATCAGCCTTAAAGCTATCAAACTTAGAGATACGCTTAATGCGAATTTCTAATAAGCGTAATATGTCTTCTTCTACGATTTCGCGATAAAAATCCTTTTTGTAGGGTTCTAAACCTTTGTCAACCATCGCGATAACAGATTCAAAGGTCTCACATTCCTCAATATCACGATAAATCCGATTTTCAATAAATATTTTTTCAAGAGAGCTAAACAATAAGCGCTCCATTAATTCATTGCGGCGAATTTCTAATTCTTGTTTGAGCAATTCAACCGTTTGATCCGTACTGACGCGTAATATCTCAGCAATACCTATGAATTGTGGCTTTTCGTCAACAATGACACAGGCATTAGGTGATATAGATACTTCACAATCCGTAAATGCATATAGAGCATCTATTGTTACGTCTGGCGAAATTCCAGGCGCTAATTGAATTTGAATTTCAACATCCTTAGCCGTGTTATCAATTACTTTTTTAATCTTGATTTTACCTGTATCGTTCGCTTTTATGATCGAATCAATCAAAGAAGTTGTTGTTGTTCCAAAAGGTATCTCCTTGATTAACAGGGTTTTCTTGTCAAATTCTTCAATCTTTGCTCGAACGCGAATTCTTCCACCACGTAATCCATCGTTATAGTTTGATACATCAATCATTCCACCTAATTGGAAATCAGGATATAAAATAACTTTCTTGTTATTTAATAAATCTATGGATGCTTGAATGATTTCACAGAAATTGTGAGGCATGATTTTCGTAGCTAAACCTACAGCAATACCTTCTACTCCTTGTGCTAATAGCAATGGAAATTTAATGGGTAATGTGATAGGTTCCTTTTTACGGCCGTCGTAAGATAATTGCCAACGAGTAGTCTGGTTGTTGAATACTACATCATTCGCAAATTTAGATAAACGAACTTCGATGTAACGAGCTGCCGCAGCACTATCCCCTGTACGGTTATCGCCCCAGTTTCCTTGGCAATCAAATAATAAATCTTTCTGTCCTAGATTAACCAATGCATCGTTAATAGACGCATCCCCATGTGGGTGATATTGCATCGTTTGACCGATAACATTTGCCACTTTATTAAAACGGCCATCATCCATTTCTTTTAATGCATGAAGAATACGTCGTTGAACGGGCTTAAGTCCATCTTCAACAGCGGGAACAGCACGCTCTAAAATAACGTATGAGGCATATTCAAGGAACCAATTTTCATACATGCCGGCTACGGCTATTTGATTCTGTAATGCCCCTTCTGTCGTTTCACTCATTGGTATTTGTTAATCTAATAGTTGAATTAATTGGTACAACATAATCGCCGTAGCTCCCCAAATTTCCTCCGATTCATAATAAAATCGAGGAGCGATTACGGCTTCATTCATGTACTGCAGTTCATGAAAGTCCATCGCATCGGGATGTTTGAAAAAAGCTACAGGTATTTCAAAAATACGACTAATTTCTCTTTTATTTACTTGGTAGCTGAGGTTTTTATTTATAATGATGTAATAGGGCTGAATCCAGAAATTTGATACCTCTATCCAATGTGGCTCTAGCTCTGTTAAATCTTCTTCAACTAATTGTATTCCTATTTCTTCTGCAACTTCTCGGATAGCTGTATGTCTTAGGTTCAAGTCCGTTTCATCTCGTTTGCCACCCGGAAATGCCATTTGTGCACTATGGTGGCCATCATAATCATTACGCTTAATTAAAACGATTTTAGTTTCCTGATCAGGCTCTTGAATGATAATCGCAACAACAGCTGCATGCTTGGCCGATTGTCGTATTTGCTCATTTTGTCTATTATGAGTTTGAATTACTTTTAATCGGTCAAAAGGATTCTTCATATTACATAGCTGAAACAATTGCCTTGGCACAGCGAATGCCATCTAAAGCTGCCGACATGATTCCCCCTGCATAACCTGCACCTTCGCCACATGGATACAAGCCTTTTAAAACTGGGTGTTCTAACGTATCGCGGTCTCTCGGAATCTTAACTGGTGATGAGGTTCTACTTTCTAGGCCGATTAATTGACCTACATTGCTACTGAAATTTCGAATTTTTCGGTCAAAATCTTGTAAACCCATGGATAAGGGTTCAGAAATGAAATCAGGTAAGAAATCACGTATTTCACCTGGTTGCAATCCTGGAACATAGGAAGTGTCATGATGTGTGTGGCTAGCTTTCCGCTTAATAAAATCCCCAGTCAATTGTGAAATGGCTTGTTGGGTCCCTCCTACCAAATGGTGTGCTTTTTGCTCCAACTGTTCTTGAAGATGCATGCCAGCTAAAGGGCCAAATTCTTTATACTGCGCTAAATCTTCTGGTAAAATACTTACAACAATACCTGAGTTAGCATACTTAGAATCACGTCGAGATGGTGACATTCCATTTACGACAACTTGATTTTGTTCCGTTGCAGATGGAACAATAAACCCTCCAGGGCACATACAAAAGGAGAAAACTCCTCGTTGAATTCCTTTATACTTCGTTTGGGTTACTAAACTAAAGGATGCAGGTGGTAAAAAATCGGGCCTAACAGGCAATTTATATTGACTAGAATCAATCATTTTTTGCGTATGCTCGATTCGAACACCAATTGCAAAAGGCTTTGCTTCAATAGCTATATTTTTTGACTGTAGTAATTCGAAAATATCACGTGCAGAATGGCCAGTCGCTAACAATATATGTTTTGCACCATGGCTTGTGCCATCAGCTAATACGATTCCTTGTAGCTGATTGTTTTCAATGATGAAATCAGTTACGCGGGTATTGAAGTGAACTTCTCCCCCAGCATCAATGATTGCATTTCGCATTCCTTCGATAATTCCAGGAAGTTTATTTGTACCAATATGAGGATGTGCTTCATATAGGATATTAGCATGTGCCCCAAAAGCAACAAAAGTTTCCAAAACAGAATCAATGTCCCCCCTTTTCGTACTGCGAGTATATAATTTGCCATCCGAATAGGTACCTGCCCCACCTTCGCCAAAACAATAATTACTATCTGGATTAACGATGTTATGTCGGTTAATTGCCGCTAAATCCCTTCTTCTGTCTCGAACATTATGCCCACGCTCAAAAACAATGGGCTTAACACCTGATCTTATCAACTTAATTGCAGCAAATAGCCCAGCTGGACCACTTCCAATGATGATCACATGTTTAGCATTTGTTGCTAGCTTTGGTAAGAGCAATCGATCAGAAAGATCTAACTGAAAGTTATGGTCTTTGGGATAAAAACCAATTTTGATATTAGCCTTAATTTGTCTACTTCTAGCATCAATTGATTTTTTTTCGATGCGATACTGACACGAATTTAATAGCTTTGCACCTAATTCAGCCATTAAAAATTCATGTAACAATTCAGGTGAATTGGCTACTGCAGGATCAAGTACGAAGGATTTATATTCAGGCATTGGATTAATTTGTACAAATTTACTAATCTATTTCTAACAATTGAATGAATCAGCTTCAAAACCAAATAAGCTCCTATTTATTACAACATCGAAACAATCCTGTGGATTGGTTTCCTTGGTGCGAAGATGCTTTATCAAAAGCCAAAACCGAAAATAAGCCAATCATTTTAAGTATTGGCTATGCTGCTTGTCATTGGTGTCATGTGATGGAACATGAATCCTTTGAGAATCTAGAGGTAGCTGAGCTAATGAATTCTCATTTCGTATGTATCAAAGTTGATCGGGAAGAAAGACCCGACATCGATTATATCTACATGGATGCATTGCATGCCATGGGTTTACAAGGCGGATGGCCCCTCAATGTATTTTTGATGCCAGATCAAAAACCGTTTTATGGTGGTACATATTTCCCGAAGGCCAATTGGGTCCAATTATTGAATTCGATACAGCGTGCTTTTGCTGAACATCAAACAGAACTTCAACAATCGGCTGACGGGTTTGCGGCTAATTTACAGGGTACTGATGTTGGATTATATCCATTAGAATTAACGAATATTGGCCCTCTGATTCCTTCAATACTCGCTAAAATTAAAACGGGTTTAGATCCTGTTTTTGGTGGGACGCATAAGGCACCTAAATTTCCAATACCCTCTTTAATGTTATTGTTGGAACAAGTCCCTGAGAAATTATTAATGGATATTGAACTTGATTCATTAGCCGATTTACAATTAACCAAAATGGCTAATGGTGGGATTTTTGATCAAGTAGGTGGTGGATTTTCACGCTATTCTGTGGATTCAGAATGGTTTTGTCCGCATTTTGAAAAAATGCTGTATGATAATGGACAATTAATTCGTGTGTATGCGCTTGCTTACCAAAGGACTAATAATCCTGTATATAAAGAAGTGGTTAAACAAAGCATCGATTTTTTAAATCGTGAGTTGAAAGGTGAGAATGATATCTTTTTTGCCTCATTAGATGCGGACAGCGAAGGTGTAGAAGGCTTGTTTTATGTTTGGACTTTTGAAGAGTTAAATGCAATTCTTCCTCATGATAAGCATTCGGATTTTTATAAGGCTTATTCATTGAGCAAACAGGGAAACTGGGAGCATGGATATAATATTCTATTTAAAAAGAATGCTCTTTTGAATGACTTATATCAAGCTGAAATTACTGCTTTACATCAAGTACGGTCAAAACGCGTTCGCCCTGCGACGGATAACAAACAATTGTTGGCATGGAATGCGTATACATCATTGGGACTTCTAGAGGCTGGCGCCATTTTAAAAGACGAAATGATATTAGATGGTGCTTTTAAACACTTGAATCAACTGATATCAGCATTTGTTCCTTTTGGACAAGAGAATGTGTTACATCAATTAGCTTTTTCAGATAAACCGATCTATGCATTTCTAGATGACAAAGCAGCTTTAGGTTTAGCACTTGTTAAAGCTTTTGAATTGAGTGGAAAGGAGGAATATCTGAAAGTTGCCCGTCAATTGATTATGCAGATTGAAGCCTCTCACACGAAACAACATGCCTTATTCAATTTCCATTCGAATCAAAATGACACATTAATCGCACCTAAATTTGAAATTTTGGATTCCGTTTGCCCATCAGCAAATTCCATGGTCTGCGAATTATACCTTTGGATGGGCTTTTTAGATGCTAATGTAGCTTGTACATTACAAGGAAAAGATATGTTGGCCGCCATTCTCGAACAAGCACTAGCAAATCCAATCTATTTTGCGAATTGGCTTCGCATACATTCATTTTGGATTGAAAATCCGAAGGCGATTATTAAATTTAATCCCGTGCGAATCAAACGATCTGATTTAATCGGTTTAAATGCTATTTTAATTCCGATGCATGAATTAAAAGAAAACATCTTGGTATGTATAGGCGACCATTGCTTAGCCCCTTGCGAAGATGTGGATTCATTAAAAAAACAATTGGCAACTATTTGATGCGATCTGGGTTTTCATTTACGAAAGCGCCCCAACCTTTCTGTGTACCTTTTACAGATGAACTGATGTTCTTATTATGGAAGTGATGACAAATGGCAATTCCCAGGGCATCTGTAGCATCATGTAATTTGCCATCAAGTTTAATTCCGCTGATGATTTCAACCATTTTAGCTACTTGCTCTTTGGATGCATTTCCATTACCTGTCACGGATTGTTTAACTTTCTTAGGTTCATATTCTGTAATAGGAATTTCTTTGGAAAATGAAATGGACATGACCATCCCTTGTACTCGGCCAAGCTTTAACATCGATTGCACGTTTTTTCCAAAAAAAGGCGACTCAATGGCAATTTCATCAGGCATAAATTCTTCCACAATCCCCATAACACGTTCATGAATTTTCAGGAATTTGGCACCTTGGGTTGTGTATTTTGTCAGATTCAATACTCCATATTGCAATACATGAACTTTGTCACGCGTAATGCGAATTAAGCCATATCCCAAATAACGTGTTCCTGGATCAATCCCAAGAATTATTTTTTCTGCACCAAGGTTTGTAATTTGCGTCATATTATTCAATTATGTTAATTCATCAAATCCCGCGTATTGTCCCCACACTCCTACCCAAACTTATCTGGTCAAATCCTGTGGGGGAAAAAAATAATGCGGTCTATTTTACATTTGATGATGGACCAACCCCTGAAATTACCAATTTTGTACTGGATTGTTTAGCTCAATTTGAAGCGAAAGCAACATTTTTTTGTATAGGTAAGAATGTAGTTTCGAATCCAGAGATTGCTTTACAGATTCAAGCGTCTGGTCATCGAATAGGTAACCATACGATGAATCATGCAAATGCTTGGAAATATAACAGAGAAGATTACCAGAAAAACTACACTGCTTGTGAAGAGGTATTTGAACAAATGAATATCAAATCTGTTGGCTTTAGACCTCCTTACGGACGCATTAATTCATTTATTTACCAAAATATGACATTGACCACACCTATTTATATGTGGTCGTTTCTAAGTGGCGATTACAACCAAGATTTAACTGCATCTTCTATTATTCAAGCAGGAATTAAACATATTAAACCAGGTTCAATTTTGGTATTTCACGATAGTGTAAAAGCCTTTCCACGATTGAAAATTGTTCTACCTGCTTTATTAGATTATTGTCGCCAACAGAATTTTAAGCCCGAAGTATTATGATTGATACGCATGCACATCTTTACGATCCGATCTTTAAAGCGGATATCACACAACATATAACTGATATTAAGGCTGTTGGTGTAACAGAGGTATGGTTACCTAATTGTGATCTTTCAACTTGGCAGCAATTAGTTGAATTAGCAGAAGAATTTCCTGATTTTGCATTGCCGATGATTGGTTTACACCCAACTTATGTGAAAGAAAATTACTTGGAAGAATTAAATTCCTTAGGTAAAATACTTGCATCAAGAAAAGTTTTGGCGATTGGTGAAATTGGATTGGACTATTATTGGGATATCTCTTTTAAGCAACAACAAATTGATGCTTTTGAAACGCAGTGTCATTGGGCGATGGAACAAGGTTTATGGATTGATGTGCATTGCAGAAAGGCTTATGCCGATATAATTCAAATACTTAAGAAGTCAGAATACAAATCGCTTCAAGGAATTATACATTGCTTTTCTGGTGATGCCCGAGAAGCGAAGACCTTAGTCGATTTGGGATTTACATTGGGTATTGGTGGGGTAATTACTTATAAAAACACGACTTTATTCAATGATATTAAAGATATTCCGCTTTCTAATATCGTTTTGGAAACTGATGCACCTTATTTAACTCCTGTTCCTTTTCGAGGTCAAACGAATTCACCAAAATATATCCCTTTAATTGCTCAAAAATTAACTGATTTATATCAAGTATCACTCGGTGAGCTTATTCAAATAACTGATGCAAATGCTAATCAATTGAAGCTTATTTCAGGTTATTAAGCAGTGAATCTGTTTCAATTTTCCAATTTAACATGGCTTGTTTTAGTCGGGCAGCAATTTTATTTGTAGAGCCCCAAAAATTATCCCAATCACCTTGAAAGGCAATCTTTCCTTTTTCAATTATTCCCAATTTGTTACTCATTTTAATAATGTCAACTAAATCATGACTTATTAACAAACATGGGATTTGCTTATAAGCAACTAAATCCTGAATGATTTGGATGAATTCAATTTTTTGTTCGGTGTCTAATTGACTAAAGGGTTCGTCTAAGACTAAATATTCAATGGGCTGGCTCACCGCCTCAATTAATGCAATTTTTTGTCTCTCCCCTCCCGACAATTGAATGATTTTCGCATGCAAAAGGTGTTGAATATGAAAAAGTCTTAAATAATGTTGAATGGTTTTATGTCGTTCTTTTTCGGTTAATCGTTGGAACAGCATATCCAAATACGCAGAGACGGTATGATGAGGTTTTAAATGCAAGTTCTGTGGAACATAACCTGCTTGTTTAAATTGGGGAATTAATCTATCTAGGGCCCCTGCATTTAATTCTTTCTTGTTAATTAATATCGACGAACCTTCTGCCTTGGTTAAGCCTACAACTATATGAGCAACTGTGCTTTTTCCAGAGCCACTTTTACCTACGAGCGTGTAAATTTCACCAGCTTTTATCTCAATTTTTACGTTAGATAGACCGAAATGAGGATTAACTTGGTAACTTGGTATGAAAATTTTTAACATCTAAATCTATCAATATGCTTTTGTGTGGAATCGATGTCGGTACATCGTCGATTAAAGTTAGTGTAGTTGACGCTGCAAACCAACAATTAATTTACTCAACCTCGTATCCGGAAATTGAAAATGAAATATCGAGCCCGGCTCCAGGTTTTGCCGAACAGGATCCAGAACATTGGTGGTATTGTGTACAGCAGGCCATATTAAAAGCGAATGCAAGTAACACCTATAATTCGTTAGACATTTCAGCCATTGGTATTTCTTATCAAATGCATGGTTTAGTGGTTTTAGATGCTGAAGAACAAGTAGTAAGACCTTCTATTATTTGGTGTGATTCAAGAGCCGTTTCTATTGGGCAAAAAGCGTATGAAAGTTTAGGTTCATATTGTGAAACTAATTTATTGAATTCGCCGGGTAACTTTACCGCATCTAAATTAGCTTGGGTTAAAGAAAACCAACCTGAAATTTATGCACGTATAAAGCATGTTATGCTACCAGGTGATTTTATTGCTGGTCGGCTAACTAAACATTTCACAACAACAGCCTCTGCCCTTTCGGAAGGCATTTTTTATGATTTTCAATCTGATACGATATCTTCAGCGGTATTGAACTACTTTCAGTTTGACAATTCGTTGTTCCCGTCTATTCAAGATGTTTTTTCAAGTCATGGAACTATAGTTGCAGAAGTTGCTGATTCCTTAGGTTTAAACAAACAGGTTCAGGTAACCTACAAGGCGGGTGATCAGCCCAATAATGCATTTTCATTGGGAGTTTTACAACCTGGTGATATAGCCACAACAGCTGGTACCTCGGGTGTCGTATATGGTATTAGTGGTGAACTTAAATACGATAAGCACAATCGGGTCAATTCATTTGCGCATGTGAATTATACAACACAAGCTAAACGTATAGGTGTATTAATGTGCATTAATGGTACGGGGATTTTAAATCGTTGGGTGAAGCAAACGATTTGTTCAGATCTTAATTACGTGCAAATGAATGAGCTGGCTGCAACTACAGCCATTGGGTCACAGGGCTTGTTATGTGTTCCATTTGGAAATGGTGCAGAGCGCATTTTTCAGAATAAATTGGTTGGAGCCAGTTTTGAACACTTAGATTTAAATCGGCATGGTCGCGCTGAAATGATCCGTTCAGCACAAGAAGGAATTGCTTTCTCTATGGCATATGGCATAGAGATGTTGGCGGATGCTGGAATAAAGCCAACAAAATTAAAAGCAGGATTCGCTAATATGTATTTAAGTAATGTCTTTGCTCAAACAATCGTCAATGCCGCTAATGTTTCAGTAGATTTATTAGAATCAGACGGGGCGTTTGGTGCAGCATTAGGCGCTGGATTAGGTCTAAGGTATTATAAATCAGAAGGAGAGGCAGTTGCCAATATTAAACATATTAAAACAATCAACCCGAATGCAACCGAATTGTCGCAAACGAAAACTGCGTATGAAAGTTGGAAAGAATTAGTAAACCAAAAGCTCTAAAAAAGGTAAAGCCTCTCAATTTCTTGAGAGGCTTGTACCCAGAGCCGGAGTCGAACCGGCACGGGCTTGCACCCACGGGTGTTTGAGACCAGCGCGTCTACCAATTCCGCCATCTGGGCAATTGAATCAAACCAATTGGCTCAATTGCAATGCAAAAGTATGCCTTTATTCA
>JACCDW011086155.1_pt1 | contig 21512 bp, 47 predicted proteins | sample 7449781 | NCBI WGS metagenome assembly JACCDW01 (sample SAMN15323449, study PRJNA562643) | freshwater metagenome | isolation source: river surface water | place: USA:Blue River Watershed | collected 2017-08-18
CCCGACTTCAGGCTCTCCTGCTTGACCTTCCTTATCGATGATTTCCTTGACATATGTTATATATCGACACGACTTTCCGCCCCCGCGAAATATAAACGGAATGGGAAAGATCGCTATACTCGCATCAGGCAACGGCACGAACGCCAGGAACATCGCCAGGTCGCTAAAAGAGACGCAGATATGCTGCATCATATGCAACAAGGCCGACGCAGGGGCTGTTGACGTCGCGAGGGAAGAAGGAATACCCTGCCACATCGTAGGTAAGGCAGGGCTCGAGTCCGGCGAGGCAGAGAGGATACTCGACGACTACAGACCCGACCTGCTGGTTCTGGCGGGCTTCCTGCTGATGGTGCCATCCAGCATAACCGAAAGGTATCCGACCGTCAACATACACCCCTCGCTGCTTCCGAAATTCGGAGGCAAGGGAATGCACGGGATGAACGTCCATAGGGCAGTGATCGAAGCTGGAGAGAAAGAGAGCGGGATAACCATACACTGGGCCAACGCAAGATACGACGAAGGAGAGATAATAGAGCAGCACAGATGCCCCGTCCTGGAAGGAGACACCCCAGAGTCGCTATCGGAAAGGGTCAGGCAGCTCGAGATGGATTTTTTCCCGAGCGCCATATCCCGAACAATCAGCAACATAAAAAGGAAATAAGGCCACAGAGGGAAATCTGCTTCCCTCTGTGGAGATATCGATCATTTTCGCTATATTAGCGATATGAACATGGAGAGCCTTGACAAGAGAATAGCTATGGTGAAGCAGAGGGTGAGAAACATCAACCTCGGGGGATGCGGCGCGTTCGCGCTCGAGCTGCACTCCATACTCAAGGAGGAGCACGGCATCGACGCCGAGATCGGATACACGGGATATAGGGCGGGCAAGCAAATATGCTTCGACCACATATTCCTCCACATCGAGGGCGCCTTCGTCGACAGCAACGGAGTCAAGAGGATATCCCCAAGGGAATACAGAGGCAACAAGATGACAAGGGAGGAGCTCGCGGAATTGGTCAAGGACAAGAGCAGATGGAACAAGGCGTTCCACTACCACTTCCAAGACCAGTATTTCCAGGTCATAAGCAACGAGGACTTCCTGATCAGGCAGATGAGAAACTACATAAGCGACAAGATAAGATGACGATCGACGAGACATACGAGCAGGTCAAGGGAAACAGATCGGGATGGAGGGACATCCGGGACATAGAGGGCAAGAGATACCTTGTCTTCATAAGACCAGACGAGGAAACAGGCGGGACAGAGGTTGTGTTCAGGTGGCTGCTAACCGAAAAGGAAGAACCAAAGAAAAAACGAAGAAGGATATGAATTCGATAAAGATAAACGGAAGGACATTGGAATACGAGGTTTTCTACGACGTGAGCGAATACGGAGAGACATACGAGACAGCCTTCTACGAGGGAACGAAGACAGAGAGAAGGAAGAAATACCTCCTCTTCGGGCCGACCATAGAAAAGACCGTGCCGAACGAGATATTCAAGCTGTACCTCAACATCGAGGATCCAGGATACACCAAGGACGACATAAGGAGGAAGATAGAGCGCGCCCTGGAGCTCCTGGAAAGGCCTTCGGAGATAGAGAGAGGGGAAATAGTATGAGGATAAGATACTGGACATACGACGGAGAGAAGGCCATCGCCTGCGAGGGCATGGATGAATGGGTTCTCGAGTGCGACAGAAACGTCAAGAGGGACGACTTCGGCGAGCTCGGCATAGTATCGACCGTCGTCGTCGCGGTCACCTTATCGCCCTACGACCAGCCTTTCGAGACTATGGTGATGGGCGGGGAGCACGACAAGCTAACCATAAAGTCCCATACGAAGGAGGAAGCGCTCCAGGCTCACCAGAAGGCATGCGAGATGGTGAACAGGACGCAGATAGAAAGAAACAACAAGCTAAACGAGCTAGGGATATGACAAGAGATGAGCTATACATCAAATTCCTGATGACGGACGGCACCGACATCGAAATCGGCATCGGGGACAGGGCAACGACGGGGACAGCGACCGGCTACGGCTTCTGCCCCTCGTGGGGACGGAACGGATACGCCGGCGGCGTGGCGGACAGGAAGCATATGCTGCAGATGGCGGAGTGGGTTCTGTTCGAGACAAAGCCAGAAGACTGCTACATCACATTCCCCGTGCAGGGCGCGGGATATTGCGACATAAGCTACACCGGCTCGGGATACAAAATAAAGATAAGCTGGGCACTCCCTGCGTGGGCAGATCCAATGTCGGACATCCAGATAAAGGAAATTTCCCAAGAGGAGATGGCCAGGATGGCGGCTCACGTAATGAAGACGTCCGATCCAACAAGATACAGGGACATGCGACTCGGCGAGATCGGAGTCTGAGAAATAAATCTTATATTAGCAGAAAACAAAACCATGGGAAGCTTCCACGCGACGTGCGCAATCTCGCACATGACACTATACAGACAGAGGACCAGCATACAGCTGCTCATCCCGATGTACGGCGACGATGACATATCGCTCGCCGAGCACAAGAACCTAATCTGCAGCAACGAAGGCGCCCAGGCGCTCTACTCTCCGTTCGGATTCCCGATACATGGGAGATACTACGACTATGGGAGGATCGACAAAATAGAAAGGGACAAGGGAGTGGAGGATCTGGAGAAGTTCTTCGGCATCCGAATCGAGGAAATAATCGCCAAGATAAACCGCGCCAAGGATGGCGAGATAGAAGGCATCAAGAACGGGGACACCTATCTCAAGCTGGGGATGGCGTTCTATAGGACCGAGGTGCTAGAGCACCTGCAGAGGGGATGGGACGAAGTGGATCTAACCAATCCCGACAGATACACCTCCGCGCAGAGGCTGAAGAAATTCCTGGAGGCGGCGCAGAAAGAGCCCGCGAACCTGGAAGAGCAGAGGGCGGCCATCATGGAAAAGAGGAAGGCGAAGCAGCAGCTGACCGAAGACGAGCTGGAAATCCTATTCACGAACTCGGACTCGAAGCACCAGCACAGCTACATCACGTTCAGGTCGAACAGCTTCCTGTCCAAAATGGACATAGACTTCACGGCGCAGCAGAGCGACATCATAAAGCAGTGGATGTTCCTGAGGAGGATGGGCGAGATGGACCGGATACTGATGCCGTCCAGCTACGGAGGACAGGACATAAACCACGCAGAGATATACCTTCTCAACGAGGTCGTCCAGGACCTTCTCGTCGAGGACCTAGAGGACTACTACGACGACTGGGGCGAGGACGCGCCCGACGACGTGGCACCGATACTGCGCTCGCACGGAAGAGGAAAGAAATTCAGAGAACTGGGAATATAAAAAAGACATGAGAGAGATACTTTCGCCGCTCATATTCGCGACGCTGATAATACTGAAAAACCCATGGAAGATGATAATGATCGCCTTCGCCATCTTCTTATGGGAAAGAGCGGGCACGATCCCCGATACGATATACGAGATCAAGGTGCTCAAGGAGATAAGGCTTGGGGAAAAATGGGTCTACCTGGTCGACGGAGGAGGAGATGAGGGTCTAGAGGCATGGGAATACAACGAGAAGCAGAAGCTGCACAACGGCAGCATCGTCCAACACCAATACGCTGGCGGAAACGTGGCACTCTGGTTCGGATTCTGGATACTGGCAACCATCATAGTGATCGCCTCTTTCGATTGGGCAGGCATCGACTCATCTGGATGGTCGATACAGGAGCCGTTCAGCGAGACGATAGGGATGTGCACCAGGTGCGAGATAGAGGACGGCCACTACGTCTACACCGTGTTTGGAAGGCTCATATCCAAAGAGAGGTCGCAGAGAAACTTCGAGTGGTTCAGGATGAGCGAGGTGATGACCCTGCCGAGGTACAAGACCAGATCCATCAAGAGGAAGGACGCATTCGACAAACTGGGAATATGATAGAGAAGTTAATGGGGATGCTCGGATATGTGAAGGCATCCGAGAAGAAGAAGAAAAAGAATAAAAAGAACAAGATGCCCTCGCCTTTCTTGAGAAGCGAAAGCAGAGTCTGCGCGAGATGCAAAGAAGAACAAGAATCTAAATGGCGCCTCAGCGAAAGCGGGCATTGCGGCAGCTGCCAAGACAAGCATCTTGGATATTGGTGAAAACAAAAAACAAAGATATGGACATAAGAGAGATACAAGGGCTGCTCGACAACCCAGGGAAGTCGGAGACGCACGACGACATAGAGGCTACGATAGCCGACCAGATGAGAAGGTTCACGATCGAGATGGAGACATCGACCGACGCGGTGGAGTCCCTCAAGATTCTAGCCGCATTGGGCATGGACCTGGCGAAGACGTGCGGGATGAGGGTATGCGAGGACACCAGCATGACGCTGTCCCACATCATACGCAAGCACTCCTACGACCTGGCGTACAAGTTCCAGCAGATCTCGAGCAACTGCAACAACAATGACATCTGCGTCTATCTCTACCTGGCGCTGCCCACCATCGGACACCCCGCGAAGAAGGCGACAAGGGAGAGCCTCACAGGTATGTGCCTCGACACGATAGACAAGATAGCGGACGCCTATGGCGAGATAGGGGCGATGACGAACTTCGGAAAGCTCGACAGGCACAGGGCGAAAGACCTATACCTAGAGATGCTGCTCTCGCGCTAAACAAATGCAGGACGAAGGACAATAACAGAAACCAAAACACATACAATGGAGAAAACAATAGACCTATCACACGAAACCCTCTACCAGATCACGGAGACCTATCAGGTAGCCGAGCTCGCGGAGACAATCGAGAATCTCGTCAGGGCGCTTGTGAACGGGCCGGAGGCGAGCGAAGAGCTCGAGAAGATAACCGAGGCGCTGGTATCGTTCGTCAACGACAACCACGAGTGCTTCTGGCTTCTCGTGGCAGTAGACCAGCTGCTCGGAAAGCTGTACAGCGACATCGAGGCCGAGTCATATGAGAACGAGACCGAAGAGAACACGGCGCTGTTCGAGTTCATCGACGAGTTCAACTCGCGCTACTCGGAGATCGTAGGGGAGAAGATCGCCTTCAGCCCAGAGCAGGAGTTCGGGATTACGTTCAACTGCGAAGACAACACCTGGTCCAGGAACGGCGGCGAGGAGAAGACATTCCCAGAGATCATCATCGAGCATGCTGGGCTGAAATGGTCACTGAACGAGGAATACTCACCTGCTTTCGACTTCGAGGACGAGCGCGCGCTGAAAAAGTACAAGCACTCGGCGATAAGCTCGCTATGGCTTGGGCTCAGAGACTTCGCGAGGACATGGCCAGACGAGGAGGATATGGCGACCTGCCTCTTCACGGTATTCGACGACGCCCTCGTGGAGATGAGCGGCACTGGATACAACTGGGAGATCGTGGAGACGCTCCTGGAGAAGATCCTCTACATCAGCGTCAGCGAATATAACACGGAAGAGAGCGACAGGGAGGACCTTAACGCATACGAGCCATATGTCTACGACGTAGAGAAGATAGCGCAGGAAATCCTGGACAAGGACATCTTCGACCTCGCGCCATACCGATGGGGAGAATAAAAAGACGAAAAAAGCGCGAAGCCTGGCCGAGATGCCAGGCTTTTTCATTATATTAGCAGAAACATTCGACATCATGGAAACGACCCCTCTTTTCACCATCAAGAAGAACAAGACAGAATTCCCGAAGAAGAAGATATCATCATCAGAGGACGCATGGAACTTCGTGTCCCAGTTCTACGGAGACGAAATCGAGGTATACGAGAGCTTCTACGCGCTGTACCTGGACATGAACAACAACACCATCGGATATATGAAGATATCGCAGGGAGGCGTATCCATGACGGTCGTGGACACGAAGCTGATAGCGAAGGGGGCTCTGGATTCCCTTGCGAGCAACGTCATCCTGACACACAACCACCCGAGCGGGGCGCTGAAGGCAAGCATCAACGACATAAACATGACGGAAAAGATAAAGAAGGCACTGGAGCTGATAGACTGCAAGGTGCTCGACCACATAATAATAACGGCGGAGGGATACCATTCCATGGCAGACAACGGAGGGATATGACACAGGAAGAGAAGAGGAACATAATAGAGGACGCCATCATACAGACGGAAGACAAATATGGAATCGACGATCTGATGATCACCATGTCCTTCTATGGCATACAGACGACCAGGAAACGGGTGCTCGACCAGCTGATCGAGCTCGTCGAGAAAGATCCGACGAAGACCAGCTTCACATACAACAGCTATGGGGAAATGGAATGGGCATCAACCATAAAGGACATCGAGCTGGACAGGAAAAAGATAGCCGCGTTCACAAGGGAGATAAAGCTCAGAGATCTGGGGATATAAACACAAGACCATGGCAACATACATACAGACCCATTACGGAACGTTCCTCCTCCTGGAGGAGCTAGACCTGGGCGCGCTCGACAAGGTCAAGATAATAGAGGACTCCCGCGGGGAGATACTCGCGATGTGCGGCACCCTATACCCAAAGACCAGAGAAGAGATGGAGACGGAACTGATACAGGCCAGGGCGAAGAAATGGAGGTCTGCCAAGACCAGGGATCAGTGGATAAAGGACATGGAGATTGTAACAAAGACGATCACCGCCCACGAGCGGGACAAACTGATAGATGACATCCTGGAAGAGGAATGGGAAGGAGACCAATGGATATGATGAAGGAAGAATACAAGGACGAGTTCAGGGCGGCGCACCCAGCGTTCGACCATTGGATCCAGGGCCAGCACGGCTATGTCGGATCTACGTGGCAGAGATGGGCGGCAAGCCCTGACAGGGCGATCAAGGAGATAACCGAGTCGATGCTTCTCTATCCCGATAAAAACCGGTTCATCTACCTCCACAACATCCTGTACAGCTATGGGGACGACGAACACATCATCCCTGCAGGGACGATCGAAGCCTCCCGCGCCTTCTTCGTCGAGGTCTTCAGGGAGATGAGGCTCCGGGAGCTTGGGATATAATTATAATCACAACATTTTCAGTAACAAAGAATAGAATAGAAGAATCGATAAATTCGGTTCTGTAAAATCAAAAATATCTATGGAAGAACTATTCACATTGGGCAATCTATATGTTTCGGATTTCTTGAAGAAAGATGAAGAGCCACGAACAAATCCTATTGAGCTCAAAATGATGCTCGAAAAAGAAACGGGACTGGTAAGATTGGAGAAGACCGCCCCAACAGAAAACATGTATGGTAAATATTGGTACAGGTCGGGCATAAACAACACGATGAAAAAAGAGCTTAAGTCCATAGTCGAGTCAATATTGGAAGTAAAGACTCTAAAAGAGAACGATCTATGGATAGACATCGCATGCAATGACGGAACGCTGCTCAGCTACCTTCCGGAGAATCTACTAAGAGTAGGGATAGATCCAGCTGACGACTCATATAGGACGGAGTCTGAAAAGCACGCAAACCTCATAATACAGGACTATTTCACCGCAAAGTCCTTCAGGGAATCAAAATTCGGCAACATCAAGGCAAAGGTGATAACAACCATCGCCATGTTCTATGACCTGGACGAACCAAAAAAGTTCGTAGAGGATGTAATGGAAATACTCGATGATGACGGACTATGGGTGCTCCAGCTATCGTACACTCCCCTTATGATAGAACAGCTGGCATTCGACAACATATGCCACGAGCACATCTACTACTACTCGCTCTTCAACATACAGAAGATGTTCAGAGAAGTAGGAATGGAGATAATAGACACTCAGCTTAACGATGTGAACGGAGGATCTTTCAGGATATACTGCATGAAGGATAAATCGGACAAGTCAAAGTTCGGTACACAACCATACAGAGATGTCTGCAGATATAGGGTAAGCTCCACCATTGAATACGAAAAGACCCTCAACATAGACAATCCAGAAATATGGATGGACTTCTTCGAAAGGATAAACGACCTGAAGGAAAAGACAGTCTCTTTCATAAAGAGCGAAAAGGAAAAGGGAAAGAAAATATGGGGATATGGAGCATCGACAAAAGGAAATACCCTTCTCCAATATTTCGGTCTTGACGAGACTCTGATAGACGGAATCGCCGAAAGGAGCATATACAAATTCGGACACAAGACCATCGGCACGAATATCCCAATATATTCAGAAGACGAGATGAGGAAATCCAATCCCGATTACCTTCTCGTCCTTCCGTGGCACTTCATCAACGAGTTCATAGAAAGAGAGAGCGACTTCTTGAAGAAAGGAGGCAAGTTCATCGTTCCATGTCCAAAGTTCGAGATAATAGGATTGTAGAAACCCCAACCTTCCGCCCGTAGGGCGCGAAGCGCGAAAAAAATTTTTTTGTGTCCGCCGCTGGCGCCAAGTTTGTCGAAGACGAAATTTCAATTGTCTCAACTGGGCGCCACGCCAGGCGACGACGCCCTATTCGGAATACCATAAGAGCGGAGAGGGACGACGAGCGACCCCTCCCCATATCACGATTGCGACTCAATAAGATTTATGAACTCAGAAGGTATAAAACAATTCGTTGTTATATTCTCCTCACCATCCAAGGATTCATTAAAGCCCTCATACCAATCAACATCAGGTATATCCGTGGGTATTTCATATAGATAATTCTCACCTTCCAAATATGGCATAGAACCATAATAGCTATCTTCTTCAGATAGATAAAAAAATGACATATCATAATATCCAAGTGGAGTTTCGGTATCCGATGATGGCTCTATGCCCAAATCACACAAATTTGGATTACTCGAAACATGATAAACATATTCAGGCAGAGACCCATCAAATAAATTGGGCTTGTCCTTTATCCAGATTTTATCCAACTTTTTATTTGATAAAATCCATTTATCAGGATATTTCTTTTTATAAGAATCAATGATAAAATCATCTACTTTGGTGGATACTTCTATAACATTATCAGATATTTTTTCTGACTCTGTTATAAACTGATTAAATAGTTTTATTTTCATATCAAAATATTATTTAACCATATATATTATTCAACCACATACCTATTCTGTCCCCCTCCCCATATTAGAATTTGTGAAACAGGATGGAAAGAGCTATATTGCGAACATGGAATGGAAAGAAACAGGAAAGCATAAAAACCCCTTCGGGAATGATGGCATAAAGGTGGAGATAGCCGCCGAGATAAGGAACAACCTGACGGGAGAGATAAGGCTCCACATGACAGACGGAATAATGGAGGAAGGCGACGACCATCCTAATGCGTTCATCTGGGAAGAAGGAAACTACGCGTGCGACTGCAACAGGGAGATATTCTTCTTCAGGGCAGGGGGAGAGCGGACGCCTGACGAGGAATCCGCGTGCACAGACGACAGGTACTCTGTCAACCTGGTGAACCCAATCACGGGCAAGGCCTTCTACGAGGAGTTCAGGAACGGACAGAGGGAAAGAGAAGAAAAGCTTAAGCAGATAGGATTATGATAAAGGAAAGGATAGACGGATACCTGGGGTTCGACAGCGGGCTCATCTTCAAGAGGGCGGCCGACCCTATGTGCAGGATATTCGGAGGCGCCGTAAGGGACAGCATAGCCGGCATGGAGATACACGACGTCGACATACTGGCGGGGCCGGAGACATCCAGGAGGGTGGCCGAGCTCCTCAAGGAGCAGGGATACATGCATATGGATCAGCTCCACGGGAAGGACCTGGGGAAGGTGTACGCCGACATCGGGATCATAAGCGAGCCCTGGACGTTCGTGAGGGGCGGCAGGATAGTCCAGCTGATAAGGCCGAGCATACACCGCGACGCCATAAGGAACAAGGGAGAATTCTTCAGGAAGAACTTCGTCAGGCTCATACAGAACGTGGACCTGAGCTGCTGCGGCGTCAGCTGGGACGGGAACTCCCTGTACGAGAACGTACCGAACGCGGTGGCGCACTGCATGGCCAGGCGCTTCGAGACGGACAAGGGCTCGGCGATGTACTCGAAGAAGAGGACACTGGCGCGGGCGCACAAGCTGATGGACAGGGGATGGACAGAGATCCAGAAGGGAGACCAGCTGATGAAGAGGGACATGATACTCGGAGAGCTCCTGGGCAACAAGATAGACTATGTCCAGGAGAGCGCGGCATATGGGGGCTCGTGGACAGGAGACAGCCGAGAGGCATACCCAGACCTGGAAGACCTCTTCGGCTAGGAAAGCGGATCTCAAACGGGAATATATACCCTATGAGAAAGATAAAGAGCTACGGAGATTTCTGCAACGAGGAGATCAACATCAAGAAGGCGCTCGCCGCAGGAGGGATCGTGGGCGCTCTGGCGTTCGGGGGCGCCGCGGTCAAGCATTCGATAGACATACACGACAACGCCGAGCTGGTAGACACCGAGACCATATCAGGGACGAAGTTCGATCAGTTCCAGGTGGGGGCGATGGGAGAGACCTTCGACCTGAACATATCCCCGGATGGGGTCATCTGCGCCAAGTGGTCGGCCAGGTCGGGAAAGCACACCCATACATACAACACGGTCACCGTGCCACCCGGAACGAAAACAATCTGGAGAGAGAGCGACCTGGACATGAACAACGGCATCTTCGTCAGCGCCAGGCCTCTCAAGGACGGCGAGAAGATCGACATCTCGGGTCTGGACGTATACGAGAAGGGAAGCACCTACACGATCTACAAAACCCCTTTCCTGGAGAGCATAGACTACATAGTCGCTCTCAACGGACATACAGAAGGCGAGGAGATAAAGATAGAGGGAAAGATAGGAAAGTACAAGTGCGACAGGCTGGCCAGAAAGGTATACGCGTTCTATCCCATCAGCATCGGTGGCGGGACCTTCGGAGGCGGGGGATCTGGAACGGACGGAAAATGGTAGAAAACAGAAAAGGGAGCTTGAAGCTCCCTTTTCCTATTGGTGGAATTAAGAAAATAATATCACCCCGATCCATTTGTACTTTTTTATCACCATTGCCAATCTCTAAAAAACTCTTTTACTTCTATATGAGCATCTGTAACTATCTCTTTCTCGTTTATTAAACCATCTAAGTAATCTGGTATAAGAGAATAAAGATGCCCTTTATCATCTTCAAATTCAAAGATATTAAACCCAGGTATATCCACTTCATTTACTTTGAATAGACTTTTGACTTTGGATGTTCCATCTTTACGAATATTGTATTCAACTTCTATCTTAAAGTTAACATCCTCTGAGTAAATATTATCTTTGTAGTTCTTATTAAATACTGTTATTGGCTTCATGTAATATACTTTATTATAAATCTTCATTTGCTAACCATTCCTCGAATTCTATTGAATATGAACCATATTCTTCATCAGTAGAAACAAATCAGAATCTTTCCCTTTTTATCGCTAATATCCCGCCTTGCAACCCTTGGCGAGAAGAGAGACCCCAGAGGTGTCGACCTTCACCTTGTCCGTCACATGGAAAGATTCCCAGCACGATTCGGTAACAGACACCTTATGGACGGATTCCTTGTCCGCCACATACAGGATGCTGGACGCCTCGACCATATGGTGGTGGTGGACATGGGTATGGACATGCGGGACGTGAACCATCGCGGCCTCATAGTAGGTCGTCACGTCGCTATGGCACATATGGGCGGGAGTGTGCTCCTTGTATACCACGTATCCCACCAAGGGCTGCTCCTCATCGGCATCGCAGGAGACCAGCAGGGAAATCGATAAAAGGGCGAACGCTATCTTCTTCATAATCTTTTTTATGCTAAGATAGTCAAAATCATTCTATCTTTCGGCCTTTCATCACCCTTTTCTCTACCTCTAGCCTGTCGACCACAGATTTCCTTATCATAAGGACAGCGTTCGACCCCGAAGGCTGGATGTAGTAGGTCTTCCCATCATAGGTTATCTCGCCATAGCTCTTGTTCCACTTATCGGCGTATATCTGGTAAGCTGCGTAGTCGCTGCCGTCCTTCGGCTTCCCGAAGTTGATCTTCTTGCCTTCCCCGTCCTCGAAGGAGACCGATATCCAACCCGACCCGCTCGACTTGACGCAGACACCAGGCGTGTTCTTCTTCAGCAAGATTATGTGCACGTACTTCCCGTTCTCGAACTTGACCTGGCCGGAGCTGACGCTCGCATCCCCCGACTCCAGCTCCCTTCTGAGCTCCACATCCCTGTCGACGTAGTACTGGAGCTTGTCCAGCGATACGTTCATCTTCTCGACCCTGTTCCTGACGTCCGTCGTGAAATATGACTTCGACGACCCACAAGAGCCAAATCCCAATGCCAATCCCAAAAGGACCGACACAATCATAACAAATCTCATAATAAAAATATTTTTTTAATAAAATCCCCTATAGGAGACGTATCTTCCCGCAGCAGACAACCCTCGAGAAATCCCTGACGAAGACAGAATATTCTCCCACTGGGAGATGGGAAAGGCCAATCCTCTCTCCATCCGCCGCGAGAACGGAGAACACCTCGCCACCAGATCTGTCCACAAGACTGACGACCCTCCTCCTCTGGCCACCGAACCTGACGACCAGACTATCCCCGTCCTGGAAGACAGCCGCCTGCGGCTCCTCATATGGGATATGTCCAGACATGGAGCACGAAGCGACGGCCATCGATAGGGAGACGATCAGTAGAAGTAATAAGCGTTGCATCCCGTATAAGTCATTATGTTCGAGCTGTACACGTATCCGTCCGAGCGCCTCACCGCGTACCATGTGAAAGCCCCGTATATCTGGACAGTCACGCACCCGGCCGATCCGCAAGCTGGCTGCGAGCCGTAGCAGCTCGTTATGGTCCCCGCATACAAGTTGTTGATGTATATGTCCACGTACCCGAGATAGCAGTTCCTGCTGTAGAACATCAGATATTTCGCACCCGCCCCGGACGCCGTCTCCGACGGCTTGGACTCTTCCTTCTCGCACCCCGCGAAGGCGAGAACCCCCGCCATCAGCAGCACCAATAATAAAAATCTCTTCATGCCCATCCTATTCTTCTGAATTCCCATCTTCTCCGTCCTTGTAGAACGCGCTGGTTACGCCTGCCAGCAGCGACACCACCAATATGGCGATGCCCAATCCCCTTCCTATCTCCGTGAACCTGCTCGCCAAGAACATCAGCAGCAGCCATACGCTCACGAACCCAATCAAGAAGCGCCCTATCCCTTTAATACCTTCCATAAATAAAAACATTTATAGGTTATATGGAAAGAGGCGGCAGATTGTTTCGATATCGGGATCAGAATCTCTCCCTATACTCCTGCACCACCTTGGCGACCACTTCCCTGGCGAGCCTGACCGAATCCACCTTCTCTTCGTTGAGCATGTACATCCCGCTGTTCAGGCAGAAGTTCAGGAGCAGCGCCGACAGGCAGCTGATGAAGTCGTATATCGCCTTTCGGTCGTCCATCTTAGACTCGTCCAGGCCGGCCGCGAACTTCCCCACTCCGAACCTAATGTGCGCCTCGATGCCCGCCTTGTCCATAGAGACGCAGGCGTCGGCCAGCTCCTTGGCCAGCGCATAGTCAACTTTAATCACATCTTCCATAATCTATCATGTTTTCCATAATATAGAAAGAAAAAGATGAAAAGGCGCGATCCTAACGAGCTTTCTCGCTATATTAGCAAAAAACGAACATGTACGAGCACAACGAAAAGCTGACGGAAGCCGGGATAGCAGAGGAGACCCTGCGGTTCTTCCACTCGCGGACGGCCAACGCCGACTGGGAGATCGTGAGGGCGTGGCCGATAGACAACTGGTTCATGCGAAGCATCAAGAAGAACGGCGACACGATCGTGAGGGTTCACCTCCGCAGCGGGAGCATGAAGAAGGAGGTGGAATACACGATCGACCCCGCGAAGGTGAGGCAGAAGCGGATAAACATATTGCTGGAAGAAGAAAAGAAGAAGAGATGAACAGATGGAAGAGCGAGATCAGGGATCTCAAGATGGACATACTCACGGGAGACAGGAGCATGGAAATAACCGAGGAGGCGATAGCGGCGCTCGCCCCGCAACTCAGGATAGTGAAGGAGCACATCCCCGCGGGGGTGATAACGGGATCCGTGGCGCTCAGGCTATACGGGCTGCTCGACAGGGACACCTCGGACATAGACGTCCTGATAGACGACGCGGGGATGTTCGGCGGATACAAGGGAAGCCATTCATACGGCGACGAGAACCCGCTTTCCAACCGATTGGGATACATAACCTTCGATCAGAAGGGAAGCGGCCTCCTGGACCGCCTATTGGCGTATATCAGGAGGGACAAGACCCTATGCCACCAAGTGGACTTCTTCCTGGTGGAGGACGCGTCCCACACGGTTATCGAGTTCGAGGGCGCCAGGCTGAAGGTTCACGACCCGTTCGCCATCCTGGAGACGAAGGAGGCGCTGGCGGGGACGCTCAGCAGGGGGTTCGGCGAGAAGCACCTTCGAGACCTATACACAATGCTCGCGTGATGGCGGCGGTAAGGATATACGCGCTGGCAAGAAGGCTGGGTAGGACGAACACCACGGAGAGGACAAAAGGCCTCATAAGGTTGGACAAGGAAGGGCCAGTCGCCGCGCTGGCCGCCCAGCTCCGGGAGGCGATGCCAGAGATGGGCTTCATCAGGACAGAGGCGAGGCTGATCGGCTTCAGCGACGTTCCAGGGATGGCAGAGGAGAAGGCGCCGCCCAAAGAGGGAGAGAACTATGAATACCAGTGGCACAAGAAGGAGGGAACGAACTCCTACGCGTCCATAAGAGTCCAGAAGGTGATCGTGCCCGGAAGGATATTCATGTCTCCCGCGGGGCAGTTCTACGGCATATGGTGCCCCGAGAGGGAAAGGGAAGCCAGACTCGGGGAGCTAGGGATATAAACAAAAAACATAAAATCGAAAGGAAATGCACAACTCATTGGGAAAGCAGATAAGATTGATATCGACAATCGTCATGATAGCAGCGGTGATTTATTGGATCGCGACCGGTACATCAGAGAATGGCGATCGAGACGGACATATGGCAGCAGAGGACATAAGGGTCGGCGACACCCTTTTCTTCTATAGGTCGTGCCAGATAAGGAACCCCTTCGAGGGAGACACGATAAGGATAGACAGGATAAGCAAGGGATGGGTTCTCCACCACAAGCTTCACGTCGACGACAAGCCGAGGACGATGCACATCGAGGAGCTCGACGACTACGTTGATAGGCTGGAGAAAAAGTAACCCCGGATTTTTATATATATGGAAAAACATCCACATATATGAGATACCTAAGCTTATTCGAGAGCTTCGAGCCAATCAACGAGTCCGACGTCCTCCAGCTCAGCAAGGTGGCCAAGGACATATACACGTACATAAAGTCCAACAACTACGATGTCTTCCTGATGATAGACAACAAGAAGATCGGAAACCCGAACGCGACGTTCAGAGTCAGTGCGACGACCAAGTCGATATCAGGGTCGAACAAGATACTCGTAGCAGGCGTCGGACAAGACCAGAACGGAGTCAAGCAGACGATGACGAAGCTCAAAGAGACCATACTCGGACACTTCGACTTCCTCAAGGAAGAAGCGGAAGGCGTATCCGTGACGCCACATGGGATGAAGCCAGGCGTATTCAACGGAGAGTTCTCGCTCCTATTGAAATAGAAAGAAACCGAATAAAGAAAGGCCGCCATCGAGCGGCCTTTTCCATATTTTCGCTATATTAGCAAGAACATAAAAGCGAAAAGACATGCAGACCAAGAACAGGACAAACAGCCGATTCTCGGAGATAGCGGACGAGAGGTTCAACTACGACCTGACAGAAGAAACATATAGAGACCGCAAGGGCACCGACTACTACAGGTCGCCAGACTGCAGGTACATGCTGTGCGTGGTCAACGAGCCCATAGAGGAAGAGGCCTCCAACATCATAGTGATAGACGCCGCGCAGGGAGGGATGGCATACGACTCAACTACCCCGACCACAGGAAACTGCGTGCTCAGCGCCAGGCTGGACGCCGACCAATTCGAGGCCGCCCTGGACATGCTGAAGATACCGAAGAAATGAGCTGCATGATCCACCGCTGGGAATACGGCGAGAAATTCACCGTCAGGCAGGCATATGACAAAGGCGCGGATGAGTATTTCGAAGCGGTCAAGATGGCGATGGCCATAGGAAACGACTGGGTAGATACTGACCGATTGCTCAATTCGATGCTGGCGACCAGGATATGCAGGAAGTGCGGGAAGAAGATGGTGGGCAGGGTCGGAATGGGCCTATACTGCTTCGGACTGAAGGACTACGCGCATTCATGGACGGAGGTGGAGCCTGACAAGCAGGAGAAGAGAGACATAAGATTAAGACAAATAGGGATACGATGAACAAGGAAGAGATGTATTACGCGGTGCTGGGGATGCTCGCGATGTCGGGACAGGGAGTTCCCGTGAGACTGCTAAAGGGAAGGCCGAAGCACGAATATGACTGGGACCTGACCCAGGAGCTGATCGACGAGGGCAAGCTCGCCATCGTGGACACCACGACAGGGCCAGACCACCTCATCATAAACGACGACAGATACTATAGGCTGGAGGTAGACGACCCGGACATCAAGAGGATAGAACTGATGCGCTACCACCTGGGCATAATCCAAATCGACGAGAAGATCGACTTCTTCAACGTGAGCCCGAGGGAGATCATCGACCACGACAGGGAAGGATACGAAAGATGGCTCGGCGAGAACAAGGAGAAGCTCGACGCGGTATTGGAACTGAGGGCGAAGCTAGAAGCAGAAGGAAGGATATGATCGGCCGCATAATAAGAAGGATATTCGGACACGAGGACGCGGTCGACCCATCGTGCGGGACATGCTGGGGCAGGGGAATATACAATATGCACTACGAAGATGCGATAGGGCGAACCTTCGCGTCAAAATGGTGCGGGTGCACCGGCAGGAAAGGCATCTACAAGATGGTGGAGTCGGGGTTCATCGCGATCGAGATCGACGACGAGAGCCGCCCTTTCCCAGGAAAGGCATACCTTCCCAGGCCAGGCGCCGTCAAAGAGCCGATAATCCTGACGCTGGACTCGAGCCATTATACGAAATGGGTGAAGATGGTAGACCCGAGAAACTTCATCGAGCGAACGCTCTGGGGCAACAGAATCAGCTGGGTAGCGGAAACCACCGCCCAGCACTCGCACCTGATGCCGGAAATCCTCGCAGACGCAAAGAGGCAGATAAGAATGAAGAAACTAAACGAACTGGGGATATGATACAGAGCATAATCAAGTGGATCTTCGGATCCATGGACGAGGTCGTCAAAATCCAGGCAGCGCCCGCGCCAGACCGCTCATGCGCGAGATGCCAGGGGACAGGAGTATACGTCACCCACGACGAGGACATCTCCCATATGAAGGTCTGGTGCCACTGCGTCGAGCCGCATAGGAAGGGAGCGTACTCGATAGTGTCAGGAGGCTTCATCGCCATAGAGATAGACGAGATGAGAAGGCAGACACTGGATATTCCCGACCCGGACTCGGTGATAGAGCCGATGATAATACTGCTTGGCACCACCGATGCATACCTCCTCGAAAAGACGAGGAAAGGAAAGGAAATAAAATGGGAGAATACCAACACCACGCTGCGAGAAAACATGAATCCCGCGATCATCAAAGAGGCGCAGCGGCAGATAACGGAAAGGAAGAGGCAGAGCAGACTGGACGAACTTGGGATATGAGAGTGACAGACGAGATAATCGAAGAGGCCATAAGGGGAATACTCGGCGAACCAGGCGAATTCAGGCCGATGTGGTCACACCCATTCACTGAAAGGGCTGAGATAAAGATCAGGTCATCGGTACAGCTCCACGACAGGATCTGGATGGTCAAAGCGCGAATAGAAGAGGCCGGCAAAGCCAACATAGAGCAGAGCGGCATCTTCCTGGTGCAGGAGAGGCTTGCGCGCGCATATGAGAAGATAAGGGACAGGAAGATAGACGACCTATTAAAAGAAGAAGAAGAATAAATGGGATACAGGACATACATAGGATCGCTCCCGAAGGAGGAGCACGACAAGATAAAGGGGATGGAGCTGCAGGAGCTCTTCGCCCATATGGGAGAGGAATGGGGCGACGGCGAGGACGAGCGCGGATACATAAGCACCGGCGACATCGCGGCGGACGAGCTGTACCAGCTGGGGAAATACGTGGACGAATTCGACCCATCGCTGTTCTCGCCGGTCTTCGAGAAAGAGGAGACACAGAGATACTTCTCGGAAGAGCAAGATTTCCACCTGGTAGGGAAGGAATTCCTGGAAGCGGTCATAAAGATGTACAGGGACAAGATCAGGGAGAACTACAAGAACATACTGGCGCCTTTCTTCGACGAAGGAGGGCATGCGAAGGCGCCGTTCCTGAAGAGCCGCGACAACCCGATCATGAACGATGCGGAGATATCGGGGATATATGACGCGCTTCACCAGGTCAAGTCGATGGCACAGGAATGGGGAATAGCCACTTGGGGACAGATGGACGACGGAGATGTCCCGTACAGATTGGACAGGGGAGACGAGATCACCACCAGCTGGAAGTACGAATATGTCATGTTCGAGCTCGTCAGGATATACAAGACGTTCGACTGGGAAAACAACATAATGATATACCATGGGCACTGATGGAAAACCATCTGAACATAGGAGACCTGGCCATCATAGACAATGCGAAGCTGCCGTATCACAGGATATACAGAGGCGAGATAATCGATGTCATGTATCCATACACCTGCCCATATACGGGCAGCCTAGAGCCAGGCCACATAACCATCGAGACCGAGTGCGGGAGGGTGCATACCGACTATTACACCGCATTCGAGCCAGACAGAGAGAGGATTAGAGAGATGAAGCTAAAAGAGCTAGGCATATAATGAGCGTACTACGGAACACATGCGACTTCCTGGCAGAGCTGAAGGCGATGTTCAACGACGGCCACCTCAACGTCCATGCCAGGACGAAGATAGGGGGCCTCTACGTGAAGCTGATACACTCGGAAGAGTTCAGAGAAATGGACGTGGACACCGAGAGCGCCGAGCCGTTCCTTCGCTTCCTGAAAGAGACACTCGACGGAATGCCCGACCGATCATACTACGAAAGCATGCTCGTGAAGGAACTTGTGGCGCCTGTCATCAGGGATTACAAGCTGCGGCTATTGGAATAAGGAAAGGCATCACCTATGTGATGCCTTCCTTCTATATCCCCAGCTCCTTTAGTTTTTTCTCACGCAGCTCCTCCCTGGTCGAGAACCTCCATCTCCGATATGGCCTTCGGATGCCGTCATCGGAGTCCACCCAGACGAAAGCCACGTCCAGGCCAGCCACATCATATTCCTTCCCTATGGTAAGCCTATCCGGAATCTGCTCGTTGTCTATGCAAACCATTTTCATATCAAATCATCCAATATCATTTCCCTTGTCTCCTGCTCTGTACAGAACCACTTTTCGACGTGCCACATATCGCCTACCTCGACGGAGAACCACCATATGTGACCATCGTCTCCTTCGCACTCCAGCCATTGCCATTGGCTTTGATTGTTCTGTGAAACCTTGAAGATATAGCTCTTCCCTTCCGTGAACGGAATCTCAATGCCGTCGCTGCTAACCTCGTTCCTACATATCCTTCTCATACCAAAAAAATCTATATACCGATCTCTCCCAGCTTCTCATCCCTGATGACGGAAAGGGGCAGGAAGCAATACTCCTTCCTACCAGGGTGGTAATAAAGGGAAAGGCGCTCATTTCCGTCGTCGCATAAAATGGCGATCCTATAAGTCCCAACTATGTCATGCTGCGCGACATAATGCTTGCCAAGGGTGAACTGATCCATATAGTCGACCACGCACACCATCACGTCACCCTTCTCGATAGGGTGCAGCGCAGGAATCTCCCTCAAAAGCCGGCTGTAATCGTTCATCAAATCATCCATAATATGGCTAATATAGGGAAAAAACCCGTATATTGCCAAGAAAAAGTAAAATAGATGAACATGCCAGACACGATCATATCCATAACGATCGGCTACTACGACGAAGATACATCAATCAAGATAACGAAATCAGGCAAGGCCAATCTCAAGATGGTCAATCGGATGATAGCCATAAGGAATCTATTCGACTGGTAGGAACATCTTCGGCTTCTCCAGGGTATCCATCGGCACCACCGCAAGGAATTCCTGCTCGTCATGCCCTCTCTGAAGGCCGAACTCCAACGTGTCATACTTCACCTCCACCGGACGGTCATCGTCGTTCAGGAGACGCCTGGCGCGCGCCTGAAGCGTGTCCGTCGACTCCTTCGTGTACGTCTTCGCCACGAAGTAGTCAGTGCCGAGCTTCGCGTTGAACCTGGCAAGCTCCTCCTCTACCCTCGCCTTAAGATCCTTTATGTAGTCCCTGTCGAACGTGCTGTCGAGAGAGAAGAACCTCAGCCTACCATTCTGTATCAGGACAGAGCCGAACTTCTCCTTGAGCTCCCTCTGGAGGACAGGATCCAGGTCTATCTCGGATATCGGCCTGAACCTATAGTTTATGCCGAGCCTCTTCAGCTCGGATATGTGCTTGTATTCCAGATAGGCACACAGCGGGTGAGTGACATACCGCAGGGAAGGGCTGGATATGATCCCGTTCTTCTTTATGAACTCGGCGGCCTCGGCCCTCCTGGCCTCAGCCCCGCTCGGCTTCCTGTAGAGCTTGTAAGGCTTCAGGGAAGCGTCGCCTTCCACTTTCCTGGCCTCGTAGTCGACCATCTCAACAGGCGACATATGAGATCGCCCCTTCCTTTCCTCGTCGTATGCGGAGATGGACTTGGCTAGGTATTCCATCGCCTCCTCCCCGTCCTTGAACCAGCGCCCCACTATATACCTGTTGTCGAAGTAGGTCAGGTCCATCTGGTCGTATTCCAGTCCCTCGAACTGCCTGTATCCTTGCAAATGCCTCATAGGGTATATATAAAAACCGGAAAGCGCATCCAGAATCCGGAAAAATCCCGTATATTGCGGAGAAAAGAGCATGAAGGTATACAAAGTTATGTTCAACGACGGAGGATGGCATCGCACAGACCTGCCATCGAGGATGGTGGTCGCGGAATCGGAAAGCTCCGCGGTGGAAAAGGCAAAGAAGAAACACCCACACTATAGCGACCACGAAGCCTGGGCGACGGAGCTGGAGATCGAGGGATATGTCATCGTGGCATACGACAAGAAGGAATACGAGAGAGAACAGAAGATAAAAGAGGTATTGGATGGAGAATAGAAAAGAGAGGATCAATATGGACCCTTATATGGTGCGCGCGCAAAAGAGGATGGAGAATCTCCATGCAGAAGCGGAAGAGTGGGTATTCGACAAGAACGGGCACAAGTGGTCGAACAACGACGACACCGCTGGGGACAACTATGGATCGTTCCTGGCGGGCGCCCAATCCAAGCAGGTGGAGAGAGAGGTGGCCATGGCCAAGATTGAGATCCTCCAGGCATGCCTGGCAGAGCACGCGCTGAACCCAGAGGGATTCGCGGAAAGGACGAAGGCCGCGATAGAAGCCCTGAAGAAGCAAGCAG
>JACCDW011736125.1_pt1 | contig 21503 bp, 30 predicted proteins | sample 7449781 | NCBI WGS metagenome assembly JACCDW01 (sample SAMN15323449, study PRJNA562643) | freshwater metagenome | isolation source: river surface water | place: USA:Blue River Watershed | collected 2017-08-18
AGATTACACGGTCCTTAAGCAGACGGGAATAGATGTCATATGAACGCTCACCGCGAGAGGTCTGTTCAAGAACAATAGGTACAAGACTCATTTAATATCCTTCTATTTGAGTTAGAAGTTGATACTACACTAAGTTTACCTGTTTAGCAAGTGATTTGGTTACCGTTTCGCTCTACCGACATTACCAGTTGGTATTGCTCTATCAATTTTTGGTTTATTTCTACCTAAAGCAATATCTGCTGCCTTGTTTGCAAACTCTTTTTCATTTGGCTGTCTTTTTTCTCTGCCAAGATCAAGTGAAGGTTGTTCTTCTGTATCTTTGGGCTTACCCTGACCTTTATCGATCTTAAATGTATAGTTGCCCTTGATACCCGTGCTATAGTAAGTCTTACCTGCACTTAAATACACACCCTTAATACTATCGCCAGGATATACGGTATTGAATTCATCAAGAGTCCATGAACCAGCTTTTTCTTTAGCCTTTGTATAAACCTGTACTAAAGCACCATTGTTAAGAATATCGGCTGCTGCCTTACTAAAGTCAGTCTTGTCATTAACTTCTTCTGCTGCTTTATGAGCAACCGCAGCCATCAAATGATAATATAAATTTACACTGTCTGGATTGTCGGTATTTCTACCTCTTGCTAACTTAACAAGATTATCACTTAGATCAAGTTGACCAATCTTGTCGAGTTGTACTGGGCCCATCTTTTTAAGGCTTCTGATTGTTTCTGCATCCTGCTCATCAATGATGTCATATTTAACACCCAAATATAATGGAGCGCCAGCCTGCCCTTGCTTCTGTACTTCACGCAAGATATCAATGGTATCACTATATTTGTCTAATAGTTTTTGTCCAGTTGGTGTAGCAGCTAGTTCATTGACACTGTTGATAAGATTGCTTGTACTTGCGGTAGCGCCCTTGCCACCTTTGCTGCTTACCTTAATACTTTTACCTTCTTCGTTAGTCATAATGCTATCGCTAAGACCTGCTGTCTTACTGGCATCAAAACTAATAACGGTACCATCAAAACTACCACCTAAAAAGATTTCAGCAGCCTCGCCTGCATTGCCAGTGTATTGACCACGCTGCAATGCGATTGGTTGTAGTATCTCACAAAAGTAGTCTCTAAATGCACTAAAGCTTACACCTTCCGGAGCCTCGAATGTCATAGGTAGTGGCTCACCACTCGCTAATTTTTTAGCAACATCGTATAATATATTATCAGGACCCAAACTTGATTCTAACTGACTGATAATGTCACTTGATGTAAGATCAATTTTATCAGTGAGCAGGTCTTGCGGACTCAATCCAGCTTGTGCTTTTGCAGCAGCCTTACCCGCAAATCTATAGTCATCTACCTGATTTGGAACATAATTGTCTGTGAAGCTAGGTTTGATTGATTCTAAATATCTACCAAAATATATTTCGCCATCGGGTGTGTTGAATGTAGCGATAGCAAACCCACCTGTTCTACCTGATCTATTGTTAGACCATTTGATATTGTTGTTTGCTTCTGAGTTAGCTTGCAATAGTATTCTATCAAGCTCCTCAGGATCTAGTTTACCGCCTTGTGCAGGATAAAATTTAATGTTATCAAATACGATTTCATCTCCGTCTGGATTACGAAAGGTATCGCCACTCTTTCTTCCAGCTAGGCCAGTACTTTCATTGAGGGTTTCGAGTTTGTTTAGAATATCACGCATAGTCTAGTATTTATTCTAACGGTTCGGGCAAAGTCATAAATAATAACGGAAACTCGTATAAAGGAGAATATTATGTCGTTTGTTTCAAATTGGATCAGTAAGATTCAAGAATTTTTTGTTCCTCGTGTCGTAAAGACCGTGGAAGCTGTAGAAGTTGAAGTTGCTGCTGTTGAAGCAAAGGCTAAGGCTGCTGTAGCTAAAGTTGAAAAGGTTATTAAGACCGAAGCCCCTAAGGTAAAAGCTGCTGCTAAGAAGGTCGAAAAGGCCGTCAAGGAAGAAGCCCCTAAGGTAAAGGCTGCTGCTAAGAAGGCAGTTAAGAATGTTAAGACCGAAGTTGCAAAAGAAGTAAAAGAAGTGAAAGCTAAGGTAGCTAAGAAAAAGCCTGCATTAAAAGTACAGAAGTGATTAATGCACGAAATCGGATTTGATATTATCGGTGAATTGTACATCAATCCCAACGACAGCTTCAACTGGGAGAATAAGGCCTCAAGCCTTTATTGCATAGTAACCGGTAATGTCAGTTCCGACATGCGAGTGCTAGTACAGGTACTCGCACATCTTGGAAAATATTATCAAGGTGTTTTTTATGTTCCCGGTATGTTAGAGTACGAAACATCAGAGAACATTTTTGAAAGAGCAAATGAAATTGCTCAAATCTGTTCACGAATCCCTAATGTTATATTATTACACCAATCGGTTATTGTGATTGATGGTATAGGAATTATGGGAGTCAATGGCTGGAGTGAAGCAGGTTCATTAAGTACAACACCGGACATGATTAAAACCGCAGCACGATATGAAGATACAAAATATCTTAATGCTACCTTAGAAAAATTACAAAGACACCTAGATGTTAAGAAAATAATACTTGTGTCTAATGCAGTTCCTAAAGAGGAACTTTATTTCGGTGAAGAACCACCCGCAGTATATGACCAAATCCCATTAACAAGTACTTTACATGTAGATACTGAAAAAAAAGTTAAGCACTGGGTATTTGGTACATATACTAAGAATGTTGATACTGTTATTGACGATATACAGTATTTGAATAATCCATATTTAGGCAATAAACCTTATTGGCCTAAACGACTCACTGTATCAGTTTGATTCAGCTTCTACCTTAACCTGTAGCGGGAATCCTTGCGCACGAGCTTCGAGGGTAACTTCAATGCCCTTCTGCTCTGCGATTTCATAAGGAAGAACAGCAACAACTGCACTTCCCTTTTCATGAATATCAACAGTAATAGCAGACGCAGTATCTGGATTATAGTTAAAATAATCAATTAGCGATGAAACCACAAAGTCCATTGAAGTAACATCATCGTTCAAGTAGATAATCTTGAACAACGGTGGTTCACGAAGATTGACATTGGGCTTGATCTTGCTATTAATTTCTGTGTTTGCCATTTTAAAATCCTTTGATAGTGCTTGCGGGCACTATTACCCGCAAGCACAGTTAACACTATATTATTTATTGTATGCGATTGCAATTGTTTTGGGCTTTTGTTCCTCAGGAACTTGACGCTCAAGTTCAATTCTGAGGATGCCATTCTCGGCCTTTGCTCCGATAACTTCAACATGTTCAGCAAGTGTGAATGTACGATTGAAGTTGCGGGCACTAATGCCGCGATGCAAATATTCTACTTCCTCTGCCATTTCATCAATGTTAAGGAACTGTTCACCCTTAATAGTGAGAATGTTCTTCTCTAGGGTGATACTAATATCTCCGTCACGGAACCCAGCAACAGCAAGTTCAATGGCGAAGCGATCTTCGTCATGTTTTACAATGTTGTATGGGGGATAGTTAGTGTTTGCCTGTTGGGCGTTGACACGCATCAGTTCATCAAAGATGCCATCAAATCCTACTGCAAATTTGTGAATCGACGGAATGTCGAAGGAACGAAGGTTTAGTTCTCTAGTCATGTTTTTATCTCCTTTATAAGCAAGACTATGTTGTAGACCTATAAAGCATCTACAACATTATTTATACTACTATAATTTCGCAAAAAAATCTATTATTTTGGGTCAAATAATTGATTGAGGATTAGTTACTAAATCCTCATCGATAACAAGTTCTGTAATCTTGTTATCCTTATATTTTTTAATATGGAACATATGAGGGAGAAGAATTCGTTCAATTTCAGTATGTAGACCTCTAGCACCGGTCTTTAAGTCAATACAGTTCTGAGCAATCTTTTCAATAGCCTCATCTGTAAAACTCAAATCAATATTATCGATACTAAACAGATACTTGTATTGCTCAATAAAGCTATTCTTAATATTAGTCAACACGCTAACCAACTGTTCAAGTGTAAGTTCTTCTAATGAACAGGTTGTAGTGAAACGACCAATAAACTCGGGAATCATGCCGAAACGAGTAAGATCGTCAGGAGTAACTTCGCTTAAATCTTGTTTTTCGTTCTTAGATTTGACTTCTGCCCCAAATCCAATTGTAGTTCCTTGTGTTCTATTCTTAATAACATTTTCAAGTCCTACAAACGCACCACCTGCAATAAACAACATGTTCTTGGTGTCAACTTCGATAGTTTCACCTTGTGGGTGTTTGCGCTTACCAACGGGGCTTACTCGGACCTTAGTACCTTCAACCATTTTTAGTAATGCTTGCTGGACACCCTCACCACTAACATCACGAGTAATGCTTGTGCTTTCACTCTTACGGGCAATCTTGTCGATTTCATCAATGAACACAATGCCGCGCTCTGCTCTCTTAACATCATTGTCGGCTAATGCAAGCAGCATAGCGATCATAGATTCAACATCTTCACCCACATAACCTGCTTCGGTTAAGTTCGTAGCATCTGCAACTACGAATGGAACATTGAGATACTTTGCAACTGATTTGGCAAGCAATGTTTTACCTGAACCAGTAGGACCGATAAGTAACACATTGCCCTTTTGAATCTCTAAATCTTGTGGAGGATTGTTAATACGCTTGTAATGATTACTAATAGCAACACTCAATACAATCTTAGCTTGTTCTTGACCGATCACTAGTTCGTCCAAATGTTCTTTGATACTATAAGCATCAAAGTTTTCTGCGTCGGCTTCTCTATGTTTATCACTAGGAACATCATTTACTATAAGTTGGGTGCATAGTTCAATACAATCGCTGCAAATAGCAACACCATCACCTACAATTAATTTACTTACTTGTTCTTTAGGATTCCCACAAAAGGAACATTCGTTGAGTTTTTTATCGGACATAAAATTACTTATCTACACTTATCTTTGTTATTTTATTTAAATTCTTAGTAACCAGAAAGATATTCTTCTATTTGTAATCTTTCGTTTTCAGTAAGTAGTTCTATATCATACTCACCTGTTTCAATCTTAGTAACCAAATACTTTAAATATTCTTCATCATACATGTAAGTACTTGTTTGTTCTTTATTGATTTCTATCCACTTGTCACCGCTAAATTTGAATACACGATTAGGTAATGTGTCTACTCTAACGAAGGTGTCGCCCTTTTTAGCAAATCTAGGAAACTCTGTACCAAAGTTAGTTGAAGGTTGATTACCACTATCTACTTGCAAAAACAAGTCGGGTCTCATACCTTTAAGGGCTTCTTTACTTATGCCCTTACCCTCAAACTTTACATATCCACCCTCACCCTCTTGAATGGTTACGCCATCGGTTTTAATTATTTTGTTGACTGGTTTACTTCTTGTTTCTTTTTCTGCCAAGCTGTCCCCTGACGAAACTGTAACGGGAGTAGGTGTTTCAGGTATATCTTCTCGTACAACAACATCTGGTTGAATAATATTTGGTCTAGTAGTTTCAGAAACATTAGTATCCTCCTCGGGAGCTTCATCGTAAACAGTTTCGTTTATGATATCATCAAGGTTTTCCTCAAGAAACTTTTCTATTTCTTTGTGTTCGTCCTCGATGGAGTTTTTTTTAGGTTCGGTTGGTTCGTCAAATCCTAAATCAAGATCAGGATCAACTACACCCTTGTTATCAAAGAGAACTTCCTTAAACTTTTCTTCGGATTCGTCTTCGTCCTCTTTCTTTCGATTGCGTAGATCATCGTCAAGCCATTTATAGCTACTTTGTGCAGCTAATACTAATGTAAGAGCAAGAGGATCAAATACAAATACAATAAGAATAATAACCCAGCGAACGGCTCTTTCAAGTAAGTTTGCATCAGGATTATCACCATAAATTAATGCAGCAATATACTTGATAGGACCTACCTCTGCTTCAACCTTGCGAATCTCTGCACGAATAGGTGCAGCCTCCTCATTCAGTTTAGCAATCGCTTCCTGTTCTGCTGCAATCTCATTTTGTAATCTTGTGCGCTCTGCTCTCTGTTGTCTGCGAACCTGAACAGCACGATTAGCGCCCTTGTCATCATCAGTACGACCTAATAATTGATCAACCTGACTGTTCATTTGCTCAAGGGCTTTTTGGTTCATAGCAATATTTTCACGAGCGATTTTGATCTTTTCGTCAATCAACTCTACCTTAGCACCAACATCACCGCTGACTAGTGTTTGATCACTGTGGGCTTTACTTAAGAATCCAAAGATACCCATGCTCGTTAAGAAAGCGAGAGCCATAACAGCAGGAATTAGGTATAATTTTAATTTCCAGCCAGCACGATCCCAGTATCTATGTAACCAAACTGTGGTTACAACCTTAGCAACTTCCAATGAGCCGCCCATGATAATGATTGGAATGACCGCAGCCGCAAAGATTGCGGTTAATCCTAGGATAGAATACCAGGCGGCAATAGCACTAAGAGTAAGTGCTACAATAAGCGTGAGTGTCGCAAAACTAAATATTTTTCTTATAAGCATTAAGTATTTAGTCTAATATGCCGAATAAATGTCCGTAGTTTTGGTTAAACTCATGTGCTTGCATAACCATCTTACGGGGAATTCCGGGACCCTGATGTACATGATATGTAATCCAAGGACCCGTATCCCTTCGCTTTACTTGCACAACTTCAATGCTGTCTCCATCTTCGAAGACATGCACCTTACCCAGTAATTTTTCAGCCCAGTCAGCAGTATCCTTTACTGGATCATATTCATCAAACTCATCCATTAGTCGGTTCCTAAGCTATAGTTGACTTCATATCCACCCTTACGATCAGTCCAGATATCATCTTCGCATTCATAATCATAGTCAGCAAAGAAATCGTAAAACATATCGAATTCTTCATCAGTGGGTTCGTCACCTATTACTTCATTGTTCCAACCAGAGGAATTATGACTAACAATTTCTTCAAATCGTTCGACAGAACCAAATGTCTTAATGATATCATTATCAGGAATATCGTAGGTAAATGTACGAGTTAACTGGTGTTCTTCATTTTTAATAATCTTCATTCATCTTCTCCAAACAATAGCTGCTTTGCACGAATTTCAGTAAGTGCCTCGTCCTTCATAGCACAATCAAAGCAGATTTCTTCATGATTAAATCCATATGGACGAGTCTCTGCGATGATACCGCAACCTTCGCAACGCTGGGGCGGCTCTTCAAAAATAATACCTAAGTCACTCATTTCTTGAACCTTTCCCTTTCCACAAGATAGTTCAATACTGCCTTATACACTAGGAATACTAATCCACCCATGAGTATAAAGAACAATATCGCCGGGTAGTGTGCAATAGTATACAATGTAGCAAATAGCCCGAAGAATCCAACTAGGGTAATTAGTATTGCTTTAAGTTTAATGTTCATGCTTTATCATCCCTAAATCTAACGAAGCGTGGAAAGCGCAACGAATATGTACCATCTTGGTTCTGCGTAATAGCATCAGCAAGAATCTCAACAGTGCGACCAACAATCAAGTTACGGTCTTTCCAAAAACTGTCACGCTCTGCATCACTGAATCCAGAACCAGCATTGACCGTAATTTCTTTACCATCATCAACGCCGTTGCAGACAAGTGCGCCCAAACGACCCTTGTTACGACCAGTACCTTCTTCAAGACCGATCACTTCAAGGTCAACTGTGATAGTGGGCTTATACTTCATCCAAAATGTAGAACGCTTGCAAACATAAGGAGCATCGAGGTCCTTGATCATGACGCCCTCATAACCAGCAGCGACCATATCACGGCAATAACGCTCAAACACGCTCTTGCCCTCATGCTCATCAAGATTAACTCGCAGATGAGGAAGCAACTCTACATTAGGCATCTTGTTGAATGCACCTTCCATGACACGCAGTAATTCAATACGCTTATAAAGTTGTGCATTCCAATGACCACGCTTAAAGTCAGCAAGCGGGATAATGTCAAATACATGGAAAACACTATCTTCTGCTGCTACATTCTCTTTACGACGAGCCTGACGCATAAGTTCTTGGAAGCTGTTACCGACTACTTCGCCGTCAAGAACGAAACCTTCAGCCAGAAGACCACTGGAAATTCCAGCAGCACGATCAGCAGAACCAACCAATTGCCTAATATGATTAAGTATTTGGTCTTCAATATGGGTGAAGTTGTCAAAGACTTTGCCGTTACGGCTATAGCAAACTGCGGTTCCCTCAAACATTCCGCTAGGGGGAAGAACAACCATCAGTACACGAACACCGTCAAGCTTAGGTTCAAGACGCTTGACTCCCTTCATTTCAGGACGATTTTCGCAGTTAGTGGCAAGATGGCAACTAAAGATAGGAATCTCAAAATTAGTACCCTTGCAAATCTTGTTTACTGTAGTAGAACTAATACCACTACGCATATCACGACGAAGGATAGGAGCAAGGAAAAGATTCCATTCATCACTGTCAAATCGCTCTGACATTTCTGCAACTGCATCACGAGCAGCATTGCCTGTCAATCGCCGATCACTCAAGTCCTGCAACAATGACCAAAAATCTTCCCAGGGGTTTTCGGCATCTGAGATTCCGATTGATTCAGGAATTTGCTTGATACCAAATGTTTCATATGGATTATAACAAGCTTTTAAACCACCTAGAAAACGAATGGCGATATCGCTTCCTAAATTAGCTGCGGTCATGGCCTGCTTAAGAACATCTTCTTTGTGCAGGCGACCATTGTCTTCGTTTAGTTGTTTGATAAAACTTGCGCTCATAGTCTTCTTATACTACATTATAGGTTGAATGTCAATCAAAAAGGTACTTCATCCAATCGGTCATAGGGGAAGCTTTAATTTGCGGCGGTCAAACTTATTGCAGGAATCACAATATCTATCCTGTGCGTGATAATAGGATTCTTTATATGCCTTGCCCCACTTCAACCACTTGTGCCAACCAAACCTGCAAAGTACCCGTGACACAAGCAAAGGCTCTTCACGCAAAGTTCGGAATACATTTTCTTTTTCTGCACTCATACCATCTTCACATAGTTAAGCTGGGTAGCGTTGTCGCGGTGAGCCTTAACCTTACCGTCAATGTTTACATTATCGCCCACAGTGAGACTCTGCTTATAAGCAAAGAACACCTGCTTGTTATCATCTGTGATAGCAGTGATGAAATATGTACCCCACTGCGCGGAGAAGTAGCACTTCACTACTTCGGTAGTGACCTGAACACGCTCACCAACGGTACCAAACACACCTTCGGTCTCACGGATACGAGTATCAACAGCACGACGATATTCACTGCGGTTGTAAGTGTTAGGGAGCGAAGAGACGATAGCAATATCATAGTTGCTATCAAGCGTTTCCTTCTCTACGATGGAGAGCATATTCTGCTCAAAATCAGAGAGGCGCTTGTCAGTCAATAGCTTGAAAGTAAGGCTACGGCAATATTGCATAACCTTTTCACCCTGTTCACGGTCACTGTCACGCACATCAAAAGTACCATCAAGAAACTGACGGATGAGAACCTTGTTAGCAAGCTTGCTAGTACCAGATTCATCGTTAGTTTCAGTGTACTTGAGGTAACCACCGTTGACGCGGGTAGCTGCACACGCAGCAGCAAAAACATCAACAGTGTTGTACGAAGGGCGCTGATAACGAGCCATTTAACATCTCCTTGCTATATATTTCTTATAGCAAAATGGGTAACCAATGTCAACCGTTTTTTTAAAAATTACCAGTTAAATCGAATTTGTATCCATAATAATTATAATTTCTTCCAGCACCAATTCCTAATGCTTGACCCAACATTGATTCCCAAACAATTGTGTTTTCAGTGTAATTGTATTTTTGTAAAAACTCCTTATTATAAGGTACAACATCAAACCATTTTTTGTAGTGTTCTAGCATTTCCCAACCATAGCTTTTATGTCTATCCTCGAATTTGCCGAATCCTAATCTTTCCATCAACCGTATTTTAAGAGTTTTAATACGAAGCAAATCTCCTCCAATATTTTTAGGATCCTCTTCAAATAGTTTTACATGCTCTTTGATAAAAAAGATATTAGATTCAATACAATGATTCATCATATTCCCTATCCCAGTGATGCCATTATCTTGCATGAATATATCATAAAACTGATATTCATTTCTATGAGGGCTGTACATGCGTGTCTCATCTTCTAATAGAGGCCATGAGTAATCGCCACCAATGATTGGGAATCTATCACACTGTTCAATGAGCCACATATGTGTGGCGACATTGTTTAATCTGAGATAATATGGTTCTAGATATTTTTTATGATCACCATTTGTAAAAAATTTCTCAATATCCAAATCAACTATTCTTTGAGGAATGTTTCGCTCACGGCAAAACTTTTCACTATAGTACAAATCATGTGTATTGATGGGTGCACCGCGAAACATTAATCGCATCGTTATAGCAATTGCAGGAATTTTGTTTTGTAAGCAGCTTACTAATACACATTCGCTATCTATTCCTCCGCTGTATAAAACTTCTACTGGTAAATTGGCCCCTTCTAAACTGTAGGCAAATGATTCATTAATATTCTGAAAGTTATGAGTTGGTTTATCTAATAGAGTTAAAGTAAAATGATTGAAATCGCCGCCTAATTCAGGCCAGTCATGGTTAGGGTTGACTAACAACTCAAGTTCAAGTTTTTTGTAATTATCTTTTCCAGCGTACCAAATCATATTACACATATTTAATTCATAAATAATGTATGCGTAGGTTTCCTATACAATATAAACCTGATCCTGTTTTAGATGTTCTGCCAGCTGCATTTGAATATCATAATGTGATAGATAAAGCTATGGCTGATGAAATAATAAACATTGCTACTAGCCATGATGGGTGGCATAGACGGGGAAGCAAATCTAGTCATGTAGAAGCTTCGTTCACTACTACATTATTACATGATATTAATCATCCTATATATGACATATTAGATAAACTTTGGCAAGAGGTTACTGAAAAATATAATATTGGATTAGATTTTGTAGAGGTATATGAAGTAAAAGAATATAGAACTGGTGACAAGTTTGGAATTCACAACGATAGCCACGAACAGATCGATGTCATCAAGGACAGAAAATTAAATCTTATATTGCAACTTAGTGATCCTGATACATATGAAGGAGGTAACCTACATATTAAAAATCATGTAGCTACTCGTGAATTAGGTTCTGTGATATTTTTCCCTGCAAATTATTTACATGCCTTAAGCAGAGTAACATCCGGTACTCGCTATAGTTTGATAGGACATGGTTGGGGAAATGTTTATAGGAGGTGAGTAAATTACTCACCCCCATTTGATTTACTTTTTAGGATTTTGATTTACGAAATCGTACATCTTTTGAGCGGTTTCGAGAACCTTGTCAAGTCCGGGAAATTCTGGCATAGTCACATTGGTTGTAACAGTACCATCTTCTTCCTTCTTATGAATTAATTCCCAACCCATAAACTTAGCCTTGTATTCTTCAAGAACTAATTTTTCAGCGAGGCCTAAAATATCAGAACGAATCTCATATCCGTTCTTGTTAAACTTAATTTCGGGAAGTCCCGGAATCTTATTGTCGCTCATATATTACGACTCCTATTAAATAACCGCAAAAATAAATGCGTAAGTCAGAACCATCATAGCCGAGATTGTAGTTATAAAACCGGCGCGTGACAAGGGTACTATATACTTATGATTAAACATTACTTCTCTTTCTTCTTTGGTGTCCAAAAATTAGTGTATTCCTTAGCTGATAAAGCTAAGTCATTCATAAACTTCTTATCTGACACAATGCTATAAAGTTCGGTTCCGAACTTACTGAAATTTTCCACTGCTTGTTTTGTATACTCAGTTTGCTGGTCTACAAAGCTATTCATGTTCTTTGCCAAATCTTCGTGCTTTACGAAGGTATCGACAAAGATTTTCTTTCCTGTCTGCACGGTATCAATAGTCATTGTTAACATAGTTTTGATCATTTGTCAATCCTTACTTGCAGCGACGGAAGAAATCACGATTTGTGAAATATTCTTCTTTATTGAGTCCGTTACTACGGTCAGCATCGGCATACTTGAACAACTTAGTGTCAACTTTGCAGCCGGTTCCTGCTAGTTCGGTGAGTGTGATTTCCCCATTAACATCTGCGTCAAGCTTTGAAAAGAGTTCGTTCTTCCAAGCATATGCTGGGGTTGCGATAGTGATGGCCGCTAAAAGGCTAATTGCGATATTCTTCATAATTTTTCTCCTGTGTGTGTTGTAGCTTTGCTACGAGTTGTATTTATGCTGCAAGTGCGAACAAAATCTAATACTATTTAACCGAATCAAGGTAACTTTGAAAATCACCATATAGCGTCATCATCATTGCTATCTTGTGGTCATATAGTCTAACATAAGGTTGTTTTTTACCCTTGTCAATTAATTTTATGCCTATATAATATGGACATTTGATCTTTTTATCTATCATCGCAGTGTAGCGTCCCCAATCACTTCCCCATGACGCTAGTTTGGGAGGGGTAAGATCAAATTCATAATATGCGATGTCTGCTTTATCAAACGCTATCATTCCGGCATCGGTTAACCGTAGGCCTTGACCTGCTCTAGCAGTAATGAACCATTCGAATACTAATTTGTCAGGAGCAATATCTTTCCAAGGAAAATCAGGATCATCCTTAGCTTCACTTAGTATTAATTTTACTATTTCAATTTTGGTCTTGGGATAGGTCATCTGGATATACCACCCGACCAGTGTTCATAAACACAACAGTAAACTTGTCTGTCTTAAACTGTGCGTTTAACTTACGACAAAGATTTCTTGCATGTCCAGGATTACTAAAACTGGTTTTCTTATATTTGGGTGCAACATCATTTGCGAGATAATGTGATGACTTTAAATTGATAGGCTGATCATCATAGAACACTGCCCAGATACCAGCAGCTTCCACGATTTGATCCGTCTTGTATGTCTTTTTATCGACATACTCTAACAAGACCTTAGGCTGGGTTCTGCTCATTAGAATGAACCACCCTTAATTTCTACTTGGACTATTTCGTTTTCCTTCGCTGTATTTTGATCATGTGACATATCATACAGGTCGGATAATAGCTTAGAGACTTCATCACGCAATCCACGAGCGTCGGACAATGGCAAAACTAAATCTTTAGTCTGCTTAGATTCCGCAACCGCTACCTTATCTATGAATCGCTTAATATTTAACATCTTAATTATTTATCTGTAGTTTTGCCTCATCTGAGGTTTTGTACGGACCCTTATATTGATAACGCTGAATAAAGATGTATTTTGGACAAAATTGAACATTTTTTGTTCCGTTCTGATCAATTACAAAATAACCAGCGGCATGTAAACACTTACTTTTCTTAGTCTTAGTGTATAAGTGTAGTCCACGAGTTACATCGCATACCGAGTTATACACTCGTGCTGTAGTAGGATATTCGGGATAAGGCACCGTTGACTTTACCTTATTAGTATCAAGCTTTTGAAACTTAATGTTTGCCTGTCTCTTAATTTCTTCTGTATTATTGAACTGAAGGAAGGTGCCGTTTAATTGCACCCCATATCCAGCATTGTTAGCTTCGATATTACCAACCTTCTTCTCACCATCAGTGACAATCCAAAATTGGTTCTTAACGATTGGTTTTGCGACTAGTTCAGTCATAATGTTCCTTTGTTAACATTTTAAATAAATCTTTCTTGTGCTTAGAAAGCCAAAGTTTTGCTTCGGGTCCGCACTTAGAACCTTCTCGGCGCGCCCAAATACAACTTTGAAATTCTGGTTTGATTTTTTCTGACCCTAGAACTGGATCATACTTTACTTCCTGTTCTACAAATGCTTGACGGCATTTGTAATTGTATTTATTCGCACCAACAAGCCCATTTACTGTCATGATCCTGTTGGCAATAGTCATAAAACTATGCTTGCAATCTTTGCAGAGGTATTCGCTATCAGCCATTCAAAATTCCTTTATAAGGACTGTTGAGCCACTTTGCGTAAGCTTCTCCTTGTTCGCTAATGCGTGTGAGTTCAAACTTACCGCAAAACTTCATAAAGTGAATGCCTACACCAGAAGTAACCTGTGTACGAACATTTTCACGAATAATAGTGTCTACTGTTGTCTTGATATCGTCGGGCTGTGCCTTAAGATCAATCAGTGTACGATTACGCTCATAATCATCACGAACCCGATGTTCAACATCATCATGGTCTACCCAGCGTTGTAGCATCATGTTATTCCACTTGAAGCCCTGTTTTTCACGATCATCAAATGCTTCACGAATGCCTACGCTATTCTTAGAACCCTTTTCACGAACACCGGGATATGCGCTGAATACATTGTCAGTTGCATCACCACGAATGATCTTCTTAAAGAGTAGATACTCAGGATCCTCAAGCAACTTGTGTTCGCCAGTCTTCTTGTCAATGACGGGTTTACCACGATCATTGAAGTAACCATCAATCTTAATCAACTGACCTGCGACGCCATTATACTGATGGACATTCTCAGCAATCAATTGCACAAAGTCGCTGTCACTAGAAATAATATAATGTTCATCGTCGGGATGAAGTTCGATGAAACGAGCAATGATATCGTCTGCTTCTGCGTTGGGAACACGCAATACGCTTGTATTAGTCTTTTCACGAAGATATGTAGTGAAAGTTTCGTATGTTTCCCAGAACATACGATTTTCTTCTACTTCATTTTCGGTCATTGCAGTTTCATCAAGCTTACGATGAGCCTTATACTGGGGATAGAAATCCTTGCGCCAGCTACGACCTTCAAGACAAAATACCACATGATCGATACCGAACATGCGTGAAATCTGATTGACACTAGACATAGTAAGATGAATAGCCATACCTACCTTCTCCCAAGGATCAGTATTGCGTGAAGCAACATGCCGAGCGCGGAAGAAAGTATTAGCTGTATCGATCAATGCGTATTTCATGTGGTACTTTCTCTTTTAATATACGACTATTATACACAATATATTAGCAGTTGTCAAGCCTTTATTTTTGAAGAACCCACAAATCTTCAAAATTCCCGTCTCTAGTCTTCTTTGCTTGTCGAGTGCCAGAAATTGCACTCCATTGAATTCTATAGTGATCAATTAGTGATAAATGTTTGGCTGCAATATCTCGCATATCTTGACTAATAGATACCTCTTGTTTATCTACATTGCGATAGTTACTGATTACAAATCCTAGCTTTGCACCTGGTTTCATTACCTTAGCACATAGCTTTATAGTCTCTTCCCAATACCCAATTAACCAAGATTGGTAATCGGGAAAACTAGTAAAACTTTGATCTTCGCTAGGATAAATCTCTAAATCAAAGTAAGGAGGACTCAATAATACAGCATCCACACTATTGGCATACTTCTCACTGAAATTATGTTTGTTATCTAATTGTTCGCTGGGACACAGATATAGATCAACATTCTTCTCTGGTAGAACAAAAATGCTCTCATTTTGATATTTTTTATATTCCTCATGTAACAAGGAACCGTTCTGAACTACATCGGGAATAACATCTGTTGCGATAAAGTTAGTGAACTTGCTACCATAGAATCCTAATTGATACGCATTCCAGCCCATTACAGGAGCAAAGAGTGTTTCTCCTGTAAAGATATTATCAAGTATTCCTTTATATGTTGCAGGATTAAAGATACTAGCACGATTTGCACCGATCATAAAATCTAGCCAGAACTGACTATTATCACCTTCGTACTTACAGATATGATCAAAGAATGCGGGGCCTACTAGACTGTTACGAATCTTGAATTCTTCGAACATAACCTTCATTAAGCCGAAAGTATATTCACTATCATTATCATACAACTTCTTTGTATTGTAGAAATTTACAAAGTTAATGTTCTTGCAAATTTTACCATACTTGGCATTTGTTCTACCAGCAAATACTTTGTCGTTAAGTATGTTAGCGTTAGGAATATCAAAATAGAATTTGACTTGTTCTTTTAGTTCGCCGTAACGCTTGAACCAACTACGCAATGTCTTATCTGCATCAGTTACTAAGATTTTATATAAGTTTGCTTTATAAAGGTCTAGACGCTGATTTCGTGTGTCAGTATCTTTCTTACAAACTTTATCAACGAAATCGTTAAGATTGGCTCTGATAGCAAAAGTGCCAGACTTGTCAGTAATATTCAACACGCTAATTCTATCACAGAATTCTTCAAAAGTTACCTTAGGTAAATTGAATTGATCAATGAAATCTTGTTCTGTAAAGATTAGTTGCTTTGTCATCATTTTAGATAGTAACATGTAATAGACCTTTTGTCAATGTTTGTGGTCACGTATTTATACAAGCTACATGTTTCTCATCGATTTTTCCGCAGGTGATTCTAAATTGTAAGGAATGATATCCATTACTATATTTGGTACCTGAGCCAAACATTTGAATGTTGATTATTTTTACATCATTAACTAATAGGTCAATAGTAGTAGGTCTGAAACGCCATACTCCATTTTCTTTTACATCCTTGATAAAAGAATGTACATCAATAGCCTTCAATGTTCTTACATCATGCTTTACCTTAGGAAAGATGATATAGTTAACATCGTCACTTTGATTCAAGCTACCATGTGTAATGGCAACCTTGCAGATATCTTCTACAGAATCATGCAAGAACTGTAAGAACTTATTGGATAGTAGGGTATCAATCTCGTTAATCTTTTTTCTGTGACGATTGTATTCCGAATAATTATCGCCACCAAAAAATTCATGTATAAATTGAATAATATCGGTATCAGTGATGTTTAGTGCGTTGATAAAATTTTGCTGTGTGATTAAACCAACCTGCAACCCGCTAGGAGTTTTTTTGACACTGTACCTCAACTCATTATCTAAACTTCTAACATCAACTTTGGTAGTATTAGAACCTTCGAGAATAAAAGTTTTCTTAGAATTGTTAGATAAAAAATCTAATACTTCTTGTTCAAATTCGTGACCTTTTGCTTTGGCAAGACGGCCAGCATCTTCTCTAACCGACATTAATTATCTTTCTTAATTATCGGAGCAGCCACTTCTTTAAAATTACATATATATCTGGCTAGCGTCCCCTGAACATTGCCTGTTTTGGAGAGAGTGATTTTAATTGCATTACTACCTGCTGCATATTTTAAATATGCCTTAGGCGGAATACGCATAAACATTAATCTATGATATGTCTCACCCGGAACACACAAGCATACTCTTAATACTCCGATTTTATTTCTAATACCACTAATGGAAGCCTCAAGTATTCCACTTTTCTTTCTATAAAAAGTAGCAAATTTTGCATCAGAGTCATCGTCAAAGTCTCTGCCGACCGCATTCCTTGACAGCCGTTTAGTGTGGTATAGCATTTCTTTTTCTAATGCATCTTCCCAAAGAATACCCTTGTTTCCGTCTACGGTCTTTGTAACCTGATTAACAATGAATTTCTTTAGTTCCGGCCCCTTATCACCATGTACAAACTCTATCAATTCATCAAGTGATCTTATTTTCATTTAGCTTACTTCTGTAAATCCGCCACCGAGGTCACGCTGTTGAATGATACGAATGTCATCACGCTTTTCAGGGTCAGCCTGTTCTTGCTCGTATACTTCAAGTGCAATATTGCGACATACAGTTTGGAACCAACGATCAACTATCTGTGCATCAGAATCATCGGGGCGAATTTTATAGCCCTGCTTGATTAGATTAGTAACAAACTTATCATTCCAGTCAAGTTCAAACGAGCCGTTGTTGATATCATTTGGATCAAGATCAACACTTAGAATATCGACATAGGGTTCCCCTTCTGCCGTTGCCTTTTCCTTAGGACTTAATTCTTTCTTCTTAGGTGTTTTCTTTACCTCTGTTACAGGTTCGGGTGCTGGGGGAGGGGTAGGATTGAACCATTTTTTAATATTCTCAAACATAATTATCCTTTCTTGATGTATGTATCATACAATCTAAAGCTGGCAAGATTCTTAGCCTTGCTCTCGCACATCATATCAGCCCACTCGTTATGAGTCATTGCCCAGTCATTAACTGCCTTGTTCCAGAAAAAGTCACTGTGGGCACGAAGCTTTTGCTTCTTATGACCACTTTCTAGCAGTGTGTCAATATGGGGTCGAGTGTTCCTACAGTGGTCTGTGAGCAAGTCCTCGCGGGAAACTGAGTAATGAATAACAGGGCGCACACCGCGCCAACTGTCAATAATACGCTTAATACGGTCATCAGATGCTTCAATGTATTCTCCTGTCTTTACCCAATGATGATGAATATCCAATACTAGTGGACAAGTATCAGCAAGTTCAAGACTTGCTTCGATACCCCATGTCATTTCGTCATTCTCGATTGTAAGACTGTTACGAGCCTCGGGGCTAAGTCGTTCCATTACACGCTTGATACCATCGGGACCTTGACGACCACTGATATGAACATTGATTTTAATATCTTGAAAATTACTACCATATCCCATCCAACGAGCCATGTCAGTGTGATATTCGAATTCGTCGATACTCTTGTTGACTACTTCCTCACGATCACTGGCAAGAACAACAAACTGATCGGGATGAAAACTTACACGAACATCATTGTCACGAGCAGTCTTGCCGATCGGAGCAAACCAACGCTCAAGATTATCACGAACATCTTGACGAGTCCAAAAGTCTTTGTATTCATCCATTGTATAGAATGATAGCATATCGCTAGTAATGCGAACCATGCGTAGTTCAGGCGGAAGTGTTGCTACCTTCTTGATTAGATTATGAGTATTGACAATATTGCGCTTTGCAACCTCAATAATCTTTTCTTCTACTTTGTTACGAGTATTGCGTTTTGCCCACGCATATGTAGTGCCACCGGTATTAAGACCCTCGACACTAGCGATTTCACCCTTATGATTAATCTCTGCCCACTTGCAAGCAAAGCCAATTCGTTTAATATTATTATTCATAGATAAATACTCTTGTAGGACAAACTAATATGGATATGCGTAGCATTATTAAAGTTATAAACGATTTAGAGGAAGATGTCAACCTAAATGAAGACATTTCGGGTAATCCTGCGTCATTAAATGAATATGGTACAGCAACATTATTTAAGCAAGAACCTGTAATGAAAAATCGTCCTACCAGACAAGCTCCTAGACACAATAGAGAGTATCAGCGAAGACTGCCACAATTAGTGGGATTACCCAAAACACCTAAACAAAAAGATGTTGACATGGGCAAGTGGATGCAAAAATACGGCAAACTTCGTCAATGGGCAAAAGGTAATGATACACTAAAACTCATGGCTGATTTGGTTGCGAACAGCGACGAAATGGAACAAGTCAACGCTTATCTAACAACTCCACATTCAGAAAATAGTTGGAGAGAAATAACACGGTTAGCTGATCTGCTTTGGCCTAGAGTTGCTGACAGGTATGAAAGATGGGCATTAGAATATAAAGCCAAACATCCTAAATCAAAGATACCTATGAAGGCTGACCGTTATTTTACTATCTCTAGAGTCGAAGAATATGTAATGGAATTTGATAATATCTTATCAGATTTAATCAGATTATAATCTTAACAAATCTTCAATTTTATATAGATTCTTCATGTATTTAGAAACATCTTCTAATACACTAACTGCTACATCGCCTTGTCTGCGAGGACCATAATTAATTGTGATGGCTTCGTCGGTGCCCTCACTAAGTCTTGCATCGTTGACAGTCTCAAAAATTTGAACCATCTCTTTAACACTATGACCTACTCCATGTCCTAAACACTCAATTTTATTTGCAGGGTCTTCAATTGCTGTACGAATAGCTTCGCAAATTTCATCTACATGAACATAGTCACGAATACAAGTACCATCCGGAGTATCATAGTCATTGCCATAGATAGTAAACTCTCTAGTATATTCAGACTTCATTAGATTATACATTAATCCATCGGGATTAGTAGGAGCGTATCCACTAGTTCCGATTACATTGTAGAATCTAAAAATAGTGTATGGTGTTGGGTTGTGAACAGTGCAGTATTCTTTTACAACATCTTCTGCTGCTCTCTTACTGATACCATAGGCACTATTACAGGATTCAGCAGCACCGGTACTCGCAAAGATAAAGTTCTTAGTATTGATTTTATTCAACACATTCATAGTGCCATTCAGGTTAGTGATGTAATATTGAATGGGCATTTCTTCACTTTGACCAACATTAACTAATGCTGCCAAATGAACAACTGCATCAAATTCAAATCCAACCTCTAATGGGCGATTGATGTCAACCTGAAAGAATTGCTTTACAGGATGTTCATTGGGTCTAACATCCAATCCATAAACTTCATATTCACTTTCAAGTCTTTTACAAAGGTGAGACCCGATATACCCTGAACATCCTGTGATTAAAACTCTTTTCATATTAAAATCCTTCAAATAAATTTAAACTACCAACTTCTTCAACTGGTTTAAAGGTTGGTTCCTTTGATAACCAAGTGTCGTTGTCTGTATAGATAACGTGCAAAAACTTATATCTGTTAGATAGAACACTTTCAAAATCTTCTCTTGCAAGATGATTACGATTGAGGTCCTTGATATAATCAGAATACTTGACAGTATCATAGGTATTAATCTTAGCAGAATTATTGTTGCTGCGTTTGGCAACAAATTCATCTAGAAACTTAATCCAACCTTCTGCTACTTGCTCATCTAATTGCTTAACATACAATAGTGCGCCAGTTGCATAATGTGCACCAGGAGCATAGTTGTAATTGCTAAGAATAGTCTCACCTGCATTAGCTAGTGAAGTCTTGTGATAGTATTTACCATCAAAGTTATCCGACCAGTCTTGTGTATCCAATACAACGCATGGCATATGACCTAGACATTCTAAGAATGCGAATGGATAGTTTTCACGCAAGCTAGGCATAAAGAAGACTTTACAACTCTTGATAAAGTCTACCTTCTCTTGTCCGACAATGCCTGCCTTAATCACATAGTCAGTGATGCCATTTTCAGCAAATGCCTTCTCAAACTTCTTAGCACCATTCTTATTAGTCATAACTCTTGCTGGAAGCTGACAATCCTTCATAGCACGAATATATGCTTCTGGATTCTTTCCTTGTTCCCAACGACCAATGAACAACACGCCGTCACGCTGTCCGTTGTTTTCTTCTAACAGACCACGCTCACTCATAGGCATACGCAGTAGTTGACAATTAGTAGCACCAAACTTAGTCAATTCATCAATGTTCTTTTGACTCTGCGTACCGATAATGATGTCAGTAAACTCCATATGCTTGTTATAGAAGTTATGATAGCTATCTAGGAATACATCTGTGAAGTTCTGTGCTTCACGAAAGATCATACTATGTAAGTGAGTATAGAACACGACAGGGATATACTTGTTGACTGTCATTGCATAGGCAGCAGTCATTGCTTCCTGCGTATTACAGACAATCATATCATATAGATTGGTCTCAAAGCC
>JACCDW010534291.1_pt1 | contig 21502 bp, 10 predicted proteins | sample 7449781 | NCBI WGS metagenome assembly JACCDW01 (sample SAMN15323449, study PRJNA562643) | freshwater metagenome | isolation source: river surface water | place: USA:Blue River Watershed | collected 2017-08-18
ATTGAATATTTACAACAATAAACATTGTTACATTTGCTGACATTGGAAAAGTAGTAGGAGTAATCATACCACTTCCATTAGTAAAATTGACTGCTGATTGTGTTCCCATAACTGAGGTGGAATAACTTGGTGATGGAGATGTACTATAACCTCCCGGAATAACATATCTTCCTTGTCCTGATTTATCATTCCATCTATTTATGGTCTGTCCATTTGATGTAACTGGAGTAGTACCAGCAGTATTTTGAAATAAAGTGGTTGTATCTGTAGCATCTAACCAAAGAACACAATTTCCTATTAATGTTGGGTCAAAACTTCCTGAAGAACCCGAAATTGTTGCGGAGTTTGTTAATGAATTATCGCCATTTGCATTATTATAAATGATTGTTCCATTAAAACTTCCAACATCAAAATTATAATAATATGCAGGATTATACCATCCTGGTATAAAATATTCAGATCCCTCTCCTGTCATTCCACTAGGACCTGTAGTTCCTGTGTCGCCTTTTATTCCAGTAGGACCAGTAGGTCCAGTAGGTCCAGTTGGACCAGTAATTCCTGTTTCACCGGTAGGTCCAGTAATCCAGCTCGGCAATAACCAATAAGGATTATACATATTTGTAATTTCTGTTTGAGATAATTCACGATTATGTAGTGTTAATTCATCAATATATCCATTATAATAATTAGGAATCACGGAACCATTAGTTGCACTATATATAGTTGATACTTCTGATGCAGTTAATATTCTATTATAAATTCGGAAATCATCTACATAATCAGAAGGCAATCCATTACTACCAGTAAAAGCATTTATTCCTAATTTACTAGTTGTATCTATATAATTTGAATTTGTTGTTCCACTTGCAACACTTGATCCATTCACATATAAAATAGAACTAGATCCTGTAGATGTAATTGTGTAAAATACCCAATTATTTGTTCCTCTATTAACTGGATCAGTAACCATATTTGTTCCGTTATTTGAAACTATTCTAACAAAATTACCTCCATATTCAATTGTAGAACTAGTAGATGTAGAATATATTGTACCGCCCACTGTTTTTGTATATAACCAAAATGATACAGTAAAAGTGGTAAAAGCTGATAATGTGGTAGTTAAAGAAAGATATTGAGTTCCACCAGAAAAACTTAAAACATATCCTCTAGATGCATCATTAAATGTTGTCACAGCCGATGTACTGTTTGTTATCGTGTAGGTTCCATAACTTGTTGGTATGGTTGATCCTGTTAATTTTAATCTTAATTTATAATCTCCTATATCTGTGACTGTAGTGCTATATCCTATAAATGCATTCGTTTTAACTCCACTAGAAATAGTTTCATATCCTGGAATACTATTTGCAACTAAAACATTATTCAAATATATATTCGTTTTACCTGTTGCACTAAAAGTGGTTACTAATTGATTCCATATTGTCGATGTTACAACCGCATTAGATGTTGTTAGTAAATCTCCACTCTTAGCTACAATATTTCCATTATTTGTTGTATAAACACCAATAAATGATGAGCCCGAATTAATTATACTTACAATTGGATTTATTGAATTACTATTATTTGCTGGTTGATTTATCCAACATGATATTGATAATCCATTTGAACCTACAGTAATAGACGGTAAAGTAACATATTGAGAAGTTCCATTTAATAGTAAAGAACCTGATCCAAATTTTTTATCAATCGTAGTTATTAAGTTCGCAGTTGTTAATGTAACATCATATACTGGGCTTCCAGTTGCATTATTTGCTAATGTGCTTCCACTTAAATCGCTTAAATTAAAACTATAATATGATTGTAACCCAGAAGAAATAATGTAATTTGCACTATTATTATATGTTGGTCCTGTAAATCCCGTTGGTCCAGTTGGTCCAGTTGATCCACTTCTTCCAGTTGGTCCAGTTGGTCCAGTTGGTCCACTTCTTCCCGTTGATCCAGTTGGTCCAGTATCTCCAGTTATTCCTGTTGGTCCACTAGGTCCAGTTCTTCCAGTACGTCCAGTTGGACCACTAGATCCAGTATCACCTGTGTTACCAGTTGGACCACTAGGGCCTGTTCTTCCTGTTCTTCCAGTAAATCCAGTATTTCCACTAATACCAATAAATCCAGTATTTCCCGCATAACCTATATTATCTCCAGGTCCAGCAACCCCAGTTATGCCAGTATCTCCTCTTATTCCAGTGGGACCAGTTGGGCCTGTTCTTCCAGTAGGGCCAGTAGATCCTGTATCACCAGTGTTGCCAGTAGGTCCAGTAGGTCCAGTATTTCCAGTAGGTCCAGTTATTTCAGATATACAACCTGTATCACCAACAATACCAGTAGGACCAGTAGGGCCTGTACGTCCAGTTGGTCCAGTATTTCCAGTAGTTCCAGTATCTGCGGTTGGTCCACTAGGCCCAGTTCTTCCAGTAAATCCACTAATACCCGTAATACCAATTGACCCACCAACTGTTCCTATAGGTCCAGTAGATCCAAAATTTCCTGTTCTTCCTGTATCTCCAGTATTTCCTGTATTACCTTGTACTCCAGTAGGACCAGTAGGCCCAGTTCTTCCTGTAACTCCCGTAATACCTGTATAACCGAGGATACCAGTAGGTCCAGTCGAGCCAGTTCGGCCAGTTCTAGTGTCTAATGATACAAATCCAGTATCTCCTCTTATACCAGTTTGTCCGGTTGATCCAGTTCTTCCAGTGACTCCACTTATACCTGTATCACCCCTTAATCCAGTAGGACCAGTAGATCCGGTTCTTCCTGTAGGACCACTTACTCCACTAATTCCAAATACTCCTGTATCACCTGTTGGTCCACTGCGTCCAGTTATTCCAGTTGTTCCCATTTGACCAGTATCACCAGTTTCTCCAGTTCTGCCTGTAGGACCTGTTCTTCCAGTTGGGCCTGTTATTCCTGTATCACCAACTATACCAGTAGGTCCAGTCGGACCAGTTCGTCCAGTTCTTCCAGTAGGTCCAGTCATCCCAATATCACCTTGAAGACCAGTAGGTCCAGATGATCCTATTGGGCCAGATGGTCCACTAAATCCAGTTTCACCAGTAGGTCCAAAACTACCAGTAGGTCCTCTTATTCCATTAGATCCAGTTATTCCAGAGTTACCAGTATTACCACTATCACCTCTTATGCCACTTGGTCCAGTGGGTCCAGAAATTCCAATTATTCCAATTTCACCAGAAATTCCTGTTGGGCCAGTACTTCCAATTCTTCCAAATACTCCTGTAGAACCAGATACTCCAGTATCTGATGTAGTTCCAATAAAACCATTAATGCCAGTTGAACCTGTTCTTCCCATTAATCCAATTTCACCAGTTTCACCAGTTGGTCCTCGTATTCCTGTATATCCAGTTTGTCCAATATTTCCAGTATGGCCACTAGATCCAATGTTTCCGAGTACACCTTTTAACCCAATTGAACCTAGTAATCCAGTAATTCCAGTAATACCATTATTTCCAGTTAATCCAGTTAATCCAGTTGCTCCAATAAAACCAGCAAATCCAATTGAATTTGTAGGACCTTGAAATCCAGTTTCTCCAGTTGGCCCTCTCATTCCAGTTATACCAGTAGAACCAGTTAATCCAGTTTCTCCAATAATTCCAATAATTCCAGTTGGACCAATATTACCGTTTTGTCCAGCAAATCCAGTTAAACCAGTGTCGCCATTATTTCCTCTATTACCAGTATTACCTGTTGGACCCTGAATGCCACTTTCTCCACTATTTCCTGTTTGACCAAGACTACCAAATAATCCAGTTGGACCAGATTTACCGAAAACACCAGTTGAACCAGTATGTCCTTTATAACCAGTTGATCCAGTAGGACCAATAACACCATTTTCTCCAGTAATACCAGTAGGACCAATAATTCCAGTAAATCCCTTATTTCCAACAACACCAATTGATCCAGTCACTCCAAAATCTCCTGTTTCACCAGCAGAACCTGTAATTCCAACAAATCCTGGTCCAATAAATCCAGTATCTCCAATACTTCCGGGTTGACCTGTAGATCCAGTGTAACCATTTTGTCCATTAAATCCCATATATCCAGTAGGACCTATTTCTCCTGTTGCGCCAATAGAGCCAATTAATCCAATATATCCTTCATAACCAGTAATACCAGTTTCTCCAATAAATCCTGTACCACCAATTGGACCATTAACCCCCATAAATCCTGTATTACCAATTTCTCCAGTAGGACCAGTTCCTCCAATTTTTCCTATCATACCAAAATATCCGAAATTTCCAGTAGTTCCAAAATCTCCTGTTTCACCAGTAGAACCCTGCAATCCTACTTTTCCAGTTAAACCAGCAGATCCAGTTACTCCAATAAATCCTGCATATCCAGTTGCACCAGTGGGTCCAGTTTCTCCTATTATTCCATTTGGTCCAGTTACTCCAATTAAACCAATATATCCTGTTGCACCTGTTGAACCAATATTTCCATTTAATCCAATTATTCCAATAAATCCAATAGCTCCAGTACTTCCAGTTTCACCAGTAGATCCATAATTTCCCATCTCACCAGTAATACCGGTTGAACCAGTTGATCCATTTTGTCCAGTTTTTCCTATATCACCAAATATTCCTATAACACCAATTATTCCTATAGGTCCAGTTTCACCAGTATTTCCCGTATTTCCTCTAATACCATCGGGTCCAGTATATCCAGTTTCTCCAGTTTCTCCAATTATTCCCACATATCCAGTTATGCCAGTTGGTCCACTCGATCCAAATAATCCAATTATACCAGTTGGTCCTGTATTTCCAGTTATACCCATACTACCAGAATATCCAGTTATACCAGTAGGACCAGTTTCTCCAGTATTTCCGATAAATCCGAAAGATCCATTACTACCGTTATTACCAGTTATTCCAGTAGATCCAAAAAGTCCAGTATTACCAGTTTCACCAGTAGGTCCAGTGGGTCCCATTATTCCATTTGCCCCAGTTTCACCAGTTGGTCCAGTAGGTCCTAATATTCCAATTATTCCTGTAAATCCTGTTTCACCAGTAAAACCAGTGTTACCAATTATGCCGATTATACCAGTTAATCCTGTATATCCAGAAACACCAATAACTCCTTTATTACCAATAATACCGGTGGGTCCAGTTTCTCCAGTAGATCCATTATTACCCAAAACTCCGATTTCGCCGGTTGCACCAGTTTCTCCAGTATTTCCCATATTTCCCATAATACCTGTATAACCAGTAGGTCCAGTATTTCCCATATTTCCCATAATACCAATATAACCAGTTAGTCCAGTATTTCCACTAGGACCAGTATTTCCCATATTTCCCATAATTCCAGTAGGTCCAGTGTTTCCTGTATCACCAGATATACCAGTTAATCCTGTAAATCCACTAGTACCAGTGTCTCCAGTATTACCAGTTGGTCCAGTTTCACCCATATTACCAGTTGGTCCAGTTTCACCAGTTATGCCAGTAAGTCCCGTATCTCCTGTGATACCAATAACTCCTTTTATACCAGTAGGTCCTGTACTGCCTGTGCTACCAGTTGCACCTGTAGATCCAGTACTTCCTGTACTACCTGTGCTACCAGTAGGACCAGTTTCGCCAGAAGGTCCAGTATTTCCAGTGGGTCCAGTGGGTCCAGTATTTCCAGTGGGTCCAGTATTTCCACTTGGACCTGTATTTCCAGTAGGTCCAGTATTTCCACTTGAACCAGTATTTCCACTATATCCAGTTTGACCAGTATTTTCACTATATCCATTATACCCAGTATATCCTGTAAATCCAGTTGGTCCTATATCACCAGTATTACCAGTTGGACCATAGTATCCAAAATATCCCATTATACCAGTTACTCCTGTATCACCAGTATCTCCAGTACATCCAGTGCTTCCAATAATTCCAATTTCACCTATATCACCAGTTTCTCCTGTGTATCCTGTGTATCCCGTATATCCTATATCACCTGTGATACCAGTATCTCCAGTTTCGCCAGTAGGTCCAGTATCTCCAGTATTTCCAGTAGGGCCCATAATTCCCATTTCGCCTGTATCACCAGTGATACCAGTATCACCTGTAAATCCAGTAGGTCCAGTATCACCAGTAATTCCAGTGGGTCCAGTTTCACCAGTTTCACCTGTATCACCAGTTATACCAGTAGGTCCAGTTTCACCAGTAATTCCAGTAGATCCAGTTTCACCAGTAGATCCAGTTGATCCGGTTTCACCAATATCACCTGTCATACCTGTGTCACCAGTGATACCAGTAGGTCCAGTTTCACCAGTAGGTCCAGTTGGACTGGGTTCTCCAGTGCAACCAGTATCTCCAATATTTCCAGTGGAACCAGATTCACCAGTATATCCAGTTTCACCTGTATCGCCAGTAATACCGGTGTATCCAAAAAATCCATTAGGACCTGTAATCCCAGTAGGACCCATTATTCCAGTTGGGCCTATTGGGCCATTATCCCCGCGTCTAGAAGGACCTTGAATTCCAGTAATTCCAGTGGGACCAGTATTTCCAGTTATACCTCTTCTTCCTCTTGGGCCAGTAGGACCAGTTATTCCAGACATTCCCGTAACTCCTGTCATGCCGGTAGGTCCAGTAGGTCCTGTAGGTCCAACAGGAGGTGGAACATAAATATCTAGAGAATCATTCGTAACAGTGTATACAGTAGTGAGAGTTTGAACAACTGTAGAATTATTCACTATAGCTTGCTCCTGTAAGGTAGATGTAAAAGTTCCGTTATTATATGATTCTTCTAACAATGCTTGATAATTATTATAAGCTTCTAATGGCGAGGTTACACCAGAAATTGTTGAATATAAAACTGAAACAGTAAAAGTCGCATAAATATTATATGTAACTTCTCTAGATGTAATCGCGAAAGTATTAACTCCAGTAAAAGGATCTATATTATATGAATAAATAGACATGCCCTGGGTTGCATCTGATCCTAATATTTCAGTTGTATTATTTATAATAGCTTTTAACCCTGACACCAAATTTTGAGAATTCAAATCGCGATTTTCTGTAATAACATATCCACTTAATGTTAAATCAGAAGGATTAACCCCCAAAATAATGGCAGTAGAATTTTTCAACGTTGCTAATGTGGCATCATCTAATATGGGTTCTCCAGTATCATTATCTACTATAATTGTAGTTACTGTCATACCAACATTAACATTAAAACTAACTGTAGTACCAACAGGATAAATGTTTGTGGCAGATTGATTCACTAATTTAATTAAAAGAGGAGCTTTAACAACTCTTATTATACCGTCACTAGCCACTGTTGTTGTTTGCGAAAAATATCCGGATGAATAATCTCCGCTAATTTGTGCAGCATGTAAAATACCTGCACTATTAACCAAAGTACCATTATTTTGTATATCTACTTTCATTGTTATAGTAACACCATGTGGAACAAAAATTAAATCATCTTGTAAAAATCCATCTGCCATAGTATAATTATTCGGATTATTTGGGTCACTAGCCGTATTTGCATTTCCGTTAGGATCACGATTTCCAAATGGATCAGTACTATTAGTATATCGTAATAAACCATTAACTTGTGACATGGTAATTGTACCAGTTGCGGTATTTACATATTCACCGGTATCCTGATTTAAAGCATGATAATTGAAAACATAAATTAAATTACTTTTATCAAATATTCCTCCATTTATTTCAAATGCAGTAGAAATCAAAAAAAGTGACGTAAATCCATCAGTATAGGAAAGATATGCATTAACGAAATTTTGAAAATCTAAATACAGAGATTTATAAATTCCAACACTTAAAACACTATTAACATCAATTCCTGCCACAAATTCTGATGCAGTTAAAGTAATAGAATCAACAGGATAAGGCATTGTAGCAGATGCATCATAATTAGTGGCAATAATGCTTATATTACTAGAATCTTTATAAATACCTATCTTCTCATTAAATACACGAACATCAAATTTTATCTGAATGGAATTGGTAACATCAATTCTATTTACTTGATTAAAAGGAATCAAACTAATAGTTTTTGCACCTTGTTCTAAAAAATATCCACCACTCGCAGGAAAAACATAAAACAATCCATTATATGATGTGTCTGCAACATGTATTACATTTGATGTTAAATTACGCGTTGGTGGATTAAATATCGACCATGTTGTTGACATATTTATATACTATATGTGTAAATAATAACATAGACAAAAAACATATTATTATTCTATTAAATTATTATGATAAATTTGTAAGTCTAAGTAAAAGTGGGGCCGTCACCACTTTTCTAATATTGCTAATACTATTTGTTGTAGTTGAACTAAAATAACCACTAGAATAATTAGAAGCAGAAATTAAACTTGCAACATGACTAGCTCCTAAACTATTCCAATTTATATTATTCGGAATAATATCCAAATTTAATGTTACAGTAATTCCCTGAGGTATAAATATTATATCTCCATCTATAAATCCATCTTGTAATGTAAAATTTCCACCATTATTTGTTCCTGGTGTTCTATTATCAAATGTATTTGCAAAACATGCGTATGAAATTAATTGATTAAAATAATTAACAGTAACATTACCAGTTAATGCATTTACATATTCTCCTGTTGCTGGATTATATGCTGATTCAGTCATAATATTTAATAAAGCACTTGCATCAAATACACCATTATTTGCGCTGACCTGACTAGAAAGAGTAAATATGCTGGTAAATCCATTTGGATATCCAAAATAATCATTTACATATTGAATAAAATCACTATATAATCGAGATAATCGTCCAACTGAAATTATACGATCCAAAGTTATATTTGTAAGAAAATCTGCAGAAGAAATTGAAAAACTGTCAGTTGGAAACAATCCAGTTGTTTGATTAAAAGTGGTTGATGTAATATTCTGATTATTTGCATCTTTTTCTAAACCAAAATATCGATTTATTGTTCTTACATCAAACTTTATTTGCACTGAATCTGTAACATCAAATTGATTTATCTGATTTACAGGCAACATAGCAATAGTTTTTAATCCCTGTTCTAAAACATATCCTCCTGTTGCTGAAAATGCATAATATAGTCCAACATAAGATGCATCCATTGCAATAATTGGATTACTCATTATATTTTGCCTTTTGTTTTATATATATCGAGAAGATTCCTATAAATCATATAATATTTTGAATATTAAACAAAATGAAAAATTTGCATTATTCATCTCTAAAATTCTTCCGTGATCATCATATAATCTAACTCGAATTTTTTGTATATCTACTGGGCCAAAATATTTTCTCGGCTCTGTTATAATATTCAAATCATTTTCCATCAATAAACTAAAATATGTTCCCTTTATTGATATACGAGCAATAATATTGGGGTTTAATACCGATTGATTAAATGCAGTAATAAAATGATTATTTACACTGTTATTAAAATCATCAATTGCCAAATAAATATAACGAATAGAAGCGGGATCAACTATTGTATCACTCACATAATAACTCGCACCAGAATATTTCTTTTTATTAAATCCCAAATTCCATCCTATGCGAGTAGAAATTTCCACATTATCTGTCATCCCATTAAATCCTCTTGTAAAATCCAATGAAATTTCCGTTATTGAATAACATGTTGATGGAACTGTTTCCAAAATAACCTTACCTGTGCCTGAGCCAGTTTCAGTTATATCTAAACGAAATTGAACATAAGAAAATCGATTTTCAGGATAAATTAGAGTTCCCTCTTCATTTTTGGGAGAAAGTATTTGATTTATTTTTGCCACAAAATCGGGAGCATTATAATTTCCGTCTGGAATAACAATTAATTTCTCTTCTGTAATTGGTTCATCATCATAACCTGGATTTGGATATGTAATTGTTATCCACATAAAATTATTACCATAACTAGAAGAAATACCATAGAAAGACACTGGAATTTCTAGTGCGGACATTTGCATAGAAACTACTTTTTGTAGTCGCAATGGCATTTGAAATGTAAAATCCGAGCAAGTAGTGGAATAATAATTATCACGAAAACGGGTATCAATTGTTAAACATTTACTTATAACTCGAGTTTTAAGAGGATTTAATTCTCCAGGAACAAATTCACTTTCTTGAGTAATAATATATTTAGTTTCCGGACGTTTAATTAAATCATGTTCACGTTCAGTTTTAACTTTTGTGGTATTATATTCAGTGTTATCTAGAGGATGATTTTTTGGAATAGTTGAGAAGACTGGCTCTTTTGGTGGACATTTTACATCCATTAACCATTGTTTTGCTTCTGTTAAAAAATCTATTAAATCTTTTTTCATTTTTGAAGAAATATGTCCACTTTTAAAAAGTTTTTCCCGAATTTCAGTCTCACGTAATTCAACATCTGATGCCGTATATTTACTTTTTGGTTTAAATTGGAAAAACTTCTCGATGTCACCTATAGTATAATTATTAATATCTAAATCTAGATGATCCATTTTTGGGTAATATTATATATTATAGATTCAAAGATTTTATATTGATTTTTTGACAAATATTTGGAGAAGAAATTGCGACCTGCGGTCGCGCCTGGGGGGCTTTGCCCCTTTTATGCAGTCATTTTCTTGAAAATATTTTCAAACTTATTATCATAACTGCAGTTAAGAATTCACAAAAAAATGCCACACGGAGCCTATCTGCAAAAATTTCAAAACCGAAAAAGTTCTACAAAATCTTCTCAAATAGTCTTTACAAAAACTAAAATAAAACAATTTCCACAATAAATATAAGTTTTTTATATTACCTTTGAGAAGATTTTCATTTTTATTGATTTTATATAATCTTCTCAACTAAAATATATTATATTTTTTATAAATAAATATAATATTACTGTACAAATAAACCTTGTCTTCTCATACTACTAATATCAGTATGTCTAGAAATACATGAAATAATTTTATTATAATTTTTAATCTCATTTGTTCCTCCATTATTGATATTATTCATTATATAAAACCAAAATTCATATTCTTGACTTCCTATTATTTCCGAGTTAGGATGGCTTTCTTTCCATTTTCTGGATTGATTAATGCTTTTTATTCTTATATCTTTTACATATTTTCTTACAGTTGGATTATCGGGATCATCTTTTTGCCATTTATCATTTTCCTTTATATATAATGTTTCACGTTTAATATCAGTACAATGTATTGGACGTTTATATGGTCCACAATCTTTTAGACCTTTATCTATTATTTCATATACTCCAGTAGTAAACCCATTCTTACCAATATTTTCAACATCATTATTAGTTACTTGAAGAGCATCAAAAAAATCAGAAAGATTCATTGCATCCTTACATTGTGTATTCAAAAATACGTTAAGATTATTTATGGTTCGATTATCAATGTGATTATTTGTTATATTATTATTTGTTATATTATTGTTATTTATTATATTATTATTTATTTGAACTAGATCATGAGAAGAAATATTAAGTGATTCTAATATGTCTTTTTTTGTAAATAGTGTTGTTAATAATTCTTTCTGGCAATTAGAATCATTAAATCGATTCTTTATTTCTTTAATTAGTCTAGCGTTAGTATCTTTATCATTCTTTTCTTTGCATATTTTCAAATGTTTGAATAAAGAAAATCTTGATGCATAAATTTTTTTACAATAAATACATTCTCTTTTTGTAGATATTTTTTTTTCATTTTCATCTTTAATTTCTTTATTTTCATTTTCTATATATTTTGATTCTTCTATTTTTGGAGAAGAATCTTTTTTATTCGTATTTTGTATATGTTTTTTTGTAAGTAAATGTTTGTTATAATCTTTACTACTTAATGTATAATAATTACAATGTTCACAAGAGTATTTCATAATTTTATTGTGTATAATATGATGTATTTTTTATATTATTTGATGAAGGATAAATATATTATTTAATACGAAATACGCTTTATAAAATATGGAAAAATACATTCTTTATATTACGATAAATCCTAGATTTTACCTCATTTTGTGGCCTTTTTGTGGTCTTTTTATGGTAAGGATATAAAAAGCATTATCCATTAGTTTTATTACTATTTATGATGTTCTATTTTTAAAAAATCCTTAAGCGTGGTCTTTTTTAAAAACGGACATTTTTTGTCCTAAAAATCACAAAAAAATATGCAGTGGTATTTTTCCATGTTTTTTCAGTTTTGTGAGCATTTCAGTCACAACTCACTTTTTTGGGAAAACTTTCCCTAGGTTTTTAAAAATGGACATTTTTTGGGACAAGGAAAATTGTCCATTTTTTTTAACCTACCTTAAATGTTTTCAGAATTTTTTCATGAATATATTTATTAAAACTACTTAAAGAACGAATATCTAGAAAATCTTCTCTATTATATGAAATAAAAACATAATATTTTTGGTTTTTGAAGAGAATATAGATTTTTTATAAAAACCAAGGGAGAAGATTTTTCAGGCAATGTCGCGCCTTCGGCGCGAGTCCAGGGGCCTTTGCCCCTTTTATGCAGTCAATTCTTTGGAAAAGTTTTCAAAATCCTTACCATAAATGCAGTCAAGAATTTACAAAAAATGCCCCCCCATATCCGTAAAAAATTCTCAAAAAAAAATCATCTACAAAATCTTCTCAAATATACTTTACAAAAATGAATAAACTTCCACAATTTTTATTTACAACTAATTTTCAAAAATATTTTAGAGAAGATTAGAAATATAATATCCAATAAAATATATATGCCATACGTTGTAAGAAAAGTTAGAGGTAAAGACTGTTATAGTGTCAAAAAGAAAATAACATCCAAAAATAAAACAGCCAAAAATAAAAGAAGAGTCTTCTCAAAATGTACTTCTATGAAAAATGCTAAGGCACAATTACGTTTATTACGTGCAATAGAATATGGAAAAAATTTTGTTCCTAGAAAAAGTATAAAAAATAAGAAATAAATCTATTATATCATAATATACATAATTTTGTAAAAAATTGATTTTTTTAATTACTTTATATATCATATTTATAATATATAAAATAAACCAATATAAAGAAACATGATCTATTTAACAAAATTCTCTTCTCTATCTAATACAATTGAACAATATAAAAACATTTGTTATAATAATAATGGACCCGTAATGAAATGGATAATATATGATTCTGATGCTCAAACTGAAAAAATAATATTACAAAATCATAAACAATATATAGAAAATGGAGGTTCCAAAAAAAATATGAAAATATATTTTATTACTACAAAAATGTAAACAATATTTTGAGAAGATTTTTCCTGGCAATGTCGCGCCTTCGGCGCGAGTCCGGGGGCCTTGGCCCCAGTATGCAGTCAAATTCTAGAAAAAGATTTCAAATTTTGTTACCATATATGCAGTCATGTTTAACATAAAAAATCGCCCCCCCCCCGGGAGCGACCGCAGGGAGCCCCATACAAAAAAAAATAATTTTTTGAAAAACATAAAAAATTATTTTTTAATTTCAGATAAATCAGTTATATTTGCAATATTTTTTATAACTTTATTATAACTTCTCAATTCATCTTCTCCAGAAACACTAACATTTTTTCCTATTTTTAACCACAAATTATATTCAGGAGTATCCAAAGTTCTACATTTTGGATTATTATTCATCCAATTTCCAACATTATAAAAACATTTATCTCCAATCTTCTCAATTGTTTCTTTTATAGTTGGATTGCCATGACTATCTTTTTTCCATACACCATCTTCTTTTATATGTAATGTTTCCCTTTTTAAATCTGTACAATGTATTGGTCTTCTATATATTCCACATGTTTCCAAACATCTATAAACAATATCTGTTATTCCAGAAACAAACCCATTTCTTCCAATATTTTCTAGATCAGATGGAGTAACATCTATTTGATTAACAAATTCAGAAAGATTCATTGCATCTTTACATACTTCATTGAGAAAATAATTCAAATTAAACACATTATTAGTTGTATTAGTTGTATTATTACTATTATTATTTGTATTATGACTTTGTGTAGTATTTGTATTCGTAGTTGTTTGATTATGAGCATTTGTTGCTTGATTATGACTTTCTGACATATTTGATGGATTTTGTTGAGAATTTAATATTATTTGTGTTAACATTCCTTGTTGAGAAACAACAGATTTAACCAATTCTGTTATTAGCTCTACATGCATTGTTTCACCAGTTGGCTGAACAGGAACTGCATTATTTATAGTTACCGAATTTGTGTTAAAATTTGAAGGATTTTTTTCACATTTTAATATATGATTTTGTAAATTCTTTTTATACAAAAAGGATTTAGAGCAAAATTCACATAATATCTTATTGTTGGAAATTGGTCGCGTTTTTTCGATATGTTTTTCTGTCGCTAAATGTTTTGTGTAATTTGATTTATTATATGTGCAATAATCACATACAACGCAAGAAAAAAATTCTTCCATCTTATTGATATAATTACAATATATCTTTATATTGATTATAAATAAATATATAAATTTCGTGAAAAATCACAAAAAAAATACTTTTCAAAAAATGCATCTAGCATAATTTATTACTGAAATCAGTAAGGAAAATATTCCAAAATACTTTTTGTGTTTTTCAGTAACAAAAAAGTATTTAGAAAGTATCTGGTATCATTGAAAATGGTAATAAAAATCACACCAAAACTCGGCAAAAGTTTTGAAAAGTTTTGGAGTTATGGTAACAGAAAAGTATTTTGAAGTATTTTGCCTCACTGAATATGCTAAGAAAAATCGTCTCAAAACTCATAAAAACTCAATGAATTTTTATGTGTTATCGTAACAAAAAAGTCCTACAAAGTATTTTGTCTTATTGACTATGCTAATAAAAAATGTTCCAAAACTCGGCAAAACTCAAAGAAAAATGTCCATTTTTTGGGGGTCCAAAATCGCTGCCAAAAAAATTATGCAGTGGCATTTTTTCGCCATTTTTTTCATTTTGTGACGATATCAGTCACAACTCACTTTTTTGGGAAAACTTTCCCCTAGGTTTTCATTTTTGGACATTTTTTTGGACAAAATTTTTGTCCTTTTTTTTAAACCTACCTTAAATGTTTTTGGGATTTTTTTCATGAATATATTTATTAAAAGTATTTACACCCTTGAAGATTTAAAATGGGACAAATAATTAATCAATATTTATTCTTTTTTTATTATAAATATGACACATAAGAGCGAAGATTATAAAATTTCTGCTGTTAAATATTATTTGAATAACAAAGATAATATTAGAAAAACTTGTAAAATCTTTGATTGTAAGAAATCTACATTACAAAGATGGATTAAACGATACAAAACTTCTAAAAATCTTACAAGAAGAAATAGAAAACCAATATCATATAAAATTACTAAACCACAAGTGAAAACTGCGTTAGAATTATTAAAGCAAAATGAACAACTTACTATGAATGAATTAGCGATTGATATGAAAAACAAATATCCTACATTTGATATTACGCCTCAACATTTAGGACAAGTGATAAGAGATAATAACAAAACAAGAAAAAGAACAAGACACGAGCATTTCCCAAAAGAAAGATATAAAAAACCAATAGAAAAACAAACTGAATTAAATAAATTTTATAGTAGGGTTAAACAATTTCCTATGAATAAGATAATTTGTTTAGATGAAACAAGTGTCGGTTCTGCTTTGAAACCCACTTATAGTAGATGTGAATTAGGAAGAAGATGTGTAATAAAAACATCTAATCAATTTGTGTTTCGTAAATTCACATTATTAGTAGCAATAAGTAATTCAAAATGTGTCGGAAAAGAATTATATGAAAAAGGTGGTATGACAAAGGAACGATTATTAGAATTTTTAGAAAAATATGTATTTCCAAACTATAAAGATCATCTTATTATTTTGGATAATGCTGGAAGTCATAACAACGAATTAATCAAAAATGCTATAATAAAGAGTGGAAATCATTATTTATTTGCCGTTCCTTATACACCTAAAACAGATGCGATAGAGCAATACTTTAACCAAATTAAATCATATTTGAAAAAAAATAGAAATGTTGAGAATTTTCAACAATTAGAAAGGAATGTAGAAAAGGCAATTAACAAAGTAAAACCAGAAAATTATAAAAACTACTTTGAATATGCTTATAATTTGAAAGAAGGATATGAGTTAAAAAGAAAATCATCAACAATACGAAGAAAATTAAAAAATTATAAATAACATACTTAAAATTTATTTATTATTTTAAGTATATTATAATGCGTCTTAAAAGTGAGTTGTATAAAAAAGAACAGGAAGAAATTGTAGATAAAATTGTGAAGATATTGGATTTAAAAAATAAAACGGAATATACACTTTATGAATTAGATAAAAATGAAGAAATCCAAAAACAAATAATGGAACTGATCCCAGAAATAAGAAAATATTATGCTTTTAACAATTTGAAAGCAGTTGGAGAACCAAATAAAAGAAAAAGACCTTGGTTGTCAATAATAAAAAATTTATTGAAATCAAAATATACAATTAATAGTATTGATTTTAGAATGATAGATAATGATGTTGAAATTAGAACACATAAATACATTTTTACTTGTCTATAATAATTTTTTTCATTCCTCTTGTTATTGCTACATAATATATATTTTCATCGTCTAATAAATCAATATCATTTGCTAATCTTATATTATTATTTTCCATACCTTTATATGAGTGAGTTGTATAAAATTGTATAATGCTATCTTCACAATTTACTATATTATTAGTTATGTTATTCAGCATTTGTTCTAATTGATATGATGTAATTGATGTGAGAAATTTGGGTAAATCGTCTTCAAATTTATCGTCATCTTCATCAAAATTATTTCTATTTTGTAGTTTTTTATGTAAATTTCTAATTTCATTAATTTTTTTATCAAAATTATAAATCCATATATTATTTGTTTTTTCTGCTGTTTGTAATAATACTCTCCAACTTCTAAATAAATAAACATATTTTTCATTATCATCAAACTTATCTATAAAATGTGTTTCATTAATACTTTTGGAAACCATCCAACAATCATTAAATTTACTTCTAATTATTTCACAAGCAGGGTTTCCAACTCTAAATGTTGAGTAAAATTCAATTACTAACGCTTCATTTGGTAAATAATTAAACGCATTAATACATCCCCTGAAATCATAAATAGATTGTTTAGGATCTCCAACAAATATTTTAGGTATAGTAGTATCATTCAAAAGCATTTTTAACATAATCATATCGAAATCTTGTGTTTCATCAATCATAATTAAATGAAATGTGTTGTCTATATAATCCTTAAACCATCTATTTATATATGCTCTTTTTCTTATACTTTCAAAAGTAATAAGTTTATCTTGATTTGATTTTTCCCACATTTGTTCCAAAAGAGGTTTTTTATCTCCCAATTTAGTTAGACAAAAATGTTTAATGTCATTATTAATATGATCATTACAAAATTGTAAAAATTTTTTACAATAATATTCTCTTACTTTATATGGTTTTCCATCTAAAAACGGAATAACTTTACCTATGAACTGCGGTCTCAAATCAAATATAGTTGGTTCTACTCCTTTTAACGATATAAACAATTTGTATAATAAAGCATCAAAAGTAAATGGTTGAATGTTATTAATATTTTGAGACTTAATTTTATCTTTAATTTCTGTTATTAAACTCTTGTTGAATGCTATATACAATATTTTTTTATCACTTTGTGATTTTGCTATATTTAATAGAGTTGTTGTTTTTCCACTACCAGCAACTGATTTTATTGCTAATATGTCATTATTTTTAAATGAATAAGTATTAACATATTTTCTGTGAATATCATCTAATAAATACATAGATTTTTTACATCTTGCGTAAATAATTTTGCTATTATCACAATCTTTTTTAATATTATTAAACATATTTAATCCTTCTTCTGTAATAATATATTGGAGACAGGTATTTTCTAATACATCTTGAAAATAGCAAATCTCACCAATCCATACATTTCTTAATTTATTATCAATTTGTATTCTATAACTTTCTCTATCTGCTAACCAAATCCAACTTTTACATCCTGTATATAAAAACACATTATTCTCAACAACTTTTACTGCTTTTTCCCAATTGTCGTGTGGTATTTCACATACAATTAAATTACCTATTTCTATCTTTTTTATAAATTGATTTTCAACATTGAATATCCAATCAATTTCAGTAGTTTTATCTCTACTAATTATATCATTAACTGATATTTTTGAGTTTTGAAATTCAATACCCATATTATGTTCTTTATCATAACCATCTACTATATGTTTTTTTGTGTCAACTTTTCTTACTACTTCTCTACAATCATTTTTGACAAAATTTGAAAACATATTATGAAATTCACTTAATTCTTTTTTAACATTCTGATAAGTGTCATTTTCACAATTTATATGTGTATCTTTTATCGTATTTTGATGATAAAAATGTTCCGTATAATCTTTATCACCATTACGAGATTGTCTAAAATGTAATTTTTTATCACAAGTATAGCATATAAATTCACTATTTTTATCAATATTAAATTTATAAATATCTTCTGTGGTAATCAGTTTATCCTGTAATATACAAAAATTCGGCATTCTTATTATGCTTTATATGTTAAAATATATTTAAGTAAATATATTAATTCAATTTTATTATTTTTGCGTAAAATGACTTAAAATAAAAATATTAAGGAATATTATAAGGGATGGAAATAAAAGAAAAACCACCTGACGACTTTTTCAAAGGAATTAAAACATCCTTAAAAAGTGTCTTGAAACATCCTGACATTAACTTACCGAAAATTACAAATACTGTAATTAAGTGTAATAAAATAGTTATTCAAACGATGATGTTTATGAAACTTTTTTTATTGGATCATTATGATAAACATAATTCATTACCTGTTATTAATGATGAATTTATTAACTCTTGTATGAAAATTTTATGTAATGAAAAAACAACTGGAAGACCACCAAAAAAGGAAATTAAAGAACTCAAAGATAAACTAACTGCTTTTTACAAAACAGATTTTCAACCTCTTATTCAAAATGAAAACTTGGATTATACACATATGAATACCATATTAGATTATCTTACAATTGATATCCTTACGATGTATGAGAATAATATTAAATTACATTATGTAGAATATGTGGAAAGATATGTAAATGTAGTTTGGAAAAAAAAGTTTATTGTTAATAAAATAAGAAAGTTGAATATTACACAAAAAGCAAAGGAACAAAGAGTAAATAATTTATGTAATCAATTACGCAAAATTAAGAATGATTTACTGAATATTGAAACAACTAATTACAAATCTCATTCTATGTATCATAAATGGATCAATCAACAAAAACATTTTATTACACCATATAAAACAAGTTATAAAAAGAATAATATCGTTTATGACTTAATGTGTAGTCCGTTTGATTATTTTTCTTGTATGATTTTTATGATGAAACAAATTGAAAAAGAAGAACAAACTATTTATAATGTATTTCCTATGAGAAATGAAGTAATACCAAAACATATAAGATTAGATACAACTACATTAGTTCATTTGCTGATGACGAAAAAACAAGGAAATAAAAGTGATTATTTAACAAAAGGCAACCTGAAACGCAAAGAAGACAAAATATGGGAATTCTTTTTTAGAACGGAACGAAATTTTTTCAAGAAGAAGTATTATGAATTTCACCATATGATAGAAACAGACGGAGTAAGTTGTTCTTTGTTATTATTGCGTAAAGATTTAGTTGGTAAAAAATTACCGATGATGAAAAAAGGGGTATCAACTGAAACCTATATTGATGAACTAAATGATTATTCTAATTTACAAAACAAAAAGATTGTAGCAATAGATCCTGGAAAATGTGATTTGATTTATTGTGTTGATAATTCTAATAAAGAAGCAAATAAGTTTCGTTATTCACAAGACCAACGAAGAAAAGAAACAAAGAAAAAGAAGTTTTCAAAAATACAACTGGAATTGAAAGAAGAAAAAATACAGGGTAAAACAATAATAGAATGGGAAACAGAATTATCAAAACTAAATAGAAAATCACTTAACATAACAAAATTTAAGGAATATATAAAAAAGAAGAGTGAAATAAATGGAATGTTATTTACATTTTATGAAAAATATATTTTTAGAAAATTAAGATTACAGAGTTATAGAAATACAAAACGAAGCGAACAAAAAATGTTAAACAATTTCAAACGCATTTTTGGTAATGAAAAAGATGTTGTAGTTTGTTTTGGTGATTATGAACAGAAAAAACAAATGAAATTCAAAGAAGCAACCAAAGGAAAAGGAATGCGAACACTTTTTAGAAAAGCAGGTTTTCAAACTTATTTGGTAGATGAATTTAGGACAAGTTGTATGTGTTCCAAGTGTGAAATAGGTATTTGTAAAAAAACTATGGTTAGGGAAAATCCAAGACCATATAAAAGCGGTAATGTCTTAATCCACGGACTAATTTGTTGTAAAAACGGATGTGGTTATTGGAATAGAGATGTTAATGGAGCAACGAATATCTATAAGATTGCTTATAATGCGATAAATAATAAAGAAAGACCAAATTATTTATCAAGAAGCAATAATTTATCAGGTAGTTTAGACGAACTACCAAAATCAAAATTTACACGCTCTGTGAAGAGCAAACCTTTTTGATTTTAGTGGGTTTTGTCCCATTTTAAATCTTCAAGGGTGTAAAGAACGAATATCTAGAAAAATCTTCTCAAAACCATAAAATAAAAACTTAATATTTTTGTTTTTTGAAGAGAATATAGATTTTTGTAAAAACCAAGGGAGAAGATTTTTCTGGCAATGTCGCGCCTTCGGCGCGAGTCCGGGGGCCTTTGGCCCCCTTTATGCAGTCATTTCTAGGAAAAGTTTTATATTTTTGTTACCATATATACAGTCATTTTTATTGGGAAAAATCGCCCCCCGGGAGCGACCGCAGGGAGCCCCTCTCAAAGTAAAAATCTTCTCAAAATGTTCTTATAAAAAATATATTTCTTTTATTTTTCAAGATTATACTGTTTTATTTTTACACAATTGAGAAGATTTTTATTTTTTTGTTTTTTTTGTAAAATCTTCTCAAATATGTAAAATAAAAACCATAAAATAATAAAATTAAAAACAAAATAAAAAATAAGGAAGATAATTATTCAAATATTTTATATGGAACCTTTTATTTTTAATAAATCAAATACTTTCTGTATTTCTCTTTTATCAAAACCAGAAAGATGGAATCGTATGCAAACAAGATTTGAAAAACTCAATATGGAAGTTACTAGATGGTCTGCCGCGACAATCTCAGATATAAAAGACCCTTTTTATCACGCATTAAATGATGGACAAAAAGGCTGTGCTCAATCTCACATTAATATATGGAGACACATTGTTGAAAATAAAATAGAATATGCACTCATTTTAGAAGATGATGCATGTTTTGATGTATCTTGGAAAG
>JACCDW010565039.1_pt1 | contig 21481 bp, 17 predicted proteins | sample 7449781 | NCBI WGS metagenome assembly JACCDW01 (sample SAMN15323449, study PRJNA562643) | freshwater metagenome | isolation source: river surface water | place: USA:Blue River Watershed | collected 2017-08-18
AAAAACACCTATAAGTCGTTGATTTATATAGATTTTTGACGAGCCTGGATTTCTGTTAATCCGTAGGTCCCTGGTTCGAGCCCAGGTCGAGGAGCCATAAGGCTAATAAAAACAAGCACTTGCTGCTTGTTTTTATTTTTTATATCAATTACACATATATTGCACAGTTATTCCACAGAAACTCACTCTGGACGATCGTATAATGCACTATGCGTGTAATTTCCCCTGTAACCATTGTTGTTCACCCAGAACAGATACGTTTAGTACGGCGTGAGAACAGCAAAAAATGGCAAGTTCATTACAAGCTAGAAGGTATAAAAACATGGTTCCGTCGAAGCGTCCAGACTAATGACGTAGATAAAGCCGTCCAGATGGCTGAACGCATGTGGATGAAAGCCACTTTTGATCATGAGGCGGGGCGTCCTGTGATCAGCAAAAAATTCAAGTCAGTGGCTGAAATAGTGCTGAGTAGATTGGAAGCCGAAATCAAAGCTGAAACAGCCAAACCCATCTTCAAGGACTATGTTTCAGCCATCAAGCTGTACCTCATTCCCTTTTACGGCAATTACAACGTTGACGGCATAAAACCAGCCACAGTAAGTGAATTCCATAGTTGGCGAAAAGACAAAGTAGGCAGAGAGCTTTCAGGTAGTGCTCAAAACAACCATAACGCAGCGTTCAACCTGGTGATTGATGAAGCTATTGAGCGCGGATATCTTTCTCAAATTCAACGTCCTCCTACCAAGAACACAGGCGAAGCCAGTGACAGGCGAGCCGATTTCAGCCATGCAGAGCTTGAAACTCTGCTGTCCAAAGCTGAGGAATTCATTGCCCGAGGTCGAACGGCAAAAACACAATTGATCCGCCAAGTGCTGGCGCGCGCTTATGTGCCTTTTTTGGCTGCCACAGGCATACGCCCCGGTACTGAATCAGAAAACCTCGAATGGCGAAACATCGATGTTGAGATTCGCGATGGTCAACCTGTTTTGCACATCCGACTTCAGCAAGGAAAACGTGGAGCTCGCAACCTCGTGGCACACCACAGTTGCTGGCGCATTCTGGAAGCAATGCGGCAAATGAGTCCTGATTTGGCAGGGATGCCGTTGGAAGAAGTTCTAAAGCAACGAATTCCCAAACTGGTATTCAGATTGGCGGATGGCACTGTTCCCGACAATTGGAACAAGCCATTTCGCCAAATGCTAGAAGAAGCTGAATTGCTGAATTGCCCCATTACAGACAAAGAACGCAGTCTTTACAGTCTTCGCCACTACTACGCAACCCAGCGATTGCTGGAAAACGTTCCTATCCACGATCTGGCTCAGCAAATGGGCACTTCGGTACTGATGATCAGCCAGCACTACAGCCATCTCACTGCGTTGATGAAAGCCAAACAGTTTGCTGGCACATTGTCATCAGACGGAACAGCCGAGTCGGCAGAGATTCAGGCGATCATGTCCGCCCAGATGGTCAATCACAATGTGTTGAGTCTGGTGCAACTGGGTACGACAATGACTATTCCTTTGGCTCTGCAAAGCGCTGATCTCACAAATGACTTTGAGCAACGGCTCAAGTCAAAGCGCAAAAAATCCATTTAATCCATGAATACGCCCTAGCTTAGCCACGACGAAAAAACCAATGAAACAAGACATTCATGACTATTTTTCCAGGCATGTGGTTGCTGCTATTGCTGGCATGAAGCAAGCATTGCAAGCGCAGAGCTTTTACAGGCGCTTGGAGATGCGATTGGTCAAAGGCGAAGATCTCAGCGATGAGATTGCCAGCTTTGCCACTGTAGGTGTTGAAGGCGCACTGGAAGTGGTGAGAGAAGCCATCAAGGAGAACCAAGACAAGGTCAGTGGCGTGTGGGATTTACCCCCAAAGGTAAAGTCACTGGGTACGCAATCAACCAAATTGGTTCTTGAGCACGCAGAGTTGATCCCCAGATGTTCGCTGAAGTTTCTCTACAAAGGCTCTGCTGGAGAGGTTTTGGTGACGTGCACCACTGCCAATGAAAACTTCAATATTGAAATCACCACCAAAGCCAAGAAGATGGCTCAAGACTTGGTTTTAAAAGAATTCTTCAATGACTTGAGTTACGCCCTGCTCTCTTCCTAGTAGCTGGAAACAATGAAAGGCATGGCGTCATAAGTTATCTCGTCGCGCTGGGTGTAGCTGTATTCACCTAGATGTTCTAAGCCAGTTTGCACTTGAAATCTCATAGCAAGTTCATTGACTATGAATTCCTGTACCGAACTGATCTTGCTTGATTTAGGTGTGGTTGGTGAACTCAGGATCTTTTGACATTCCAAAGCGTCAAGAAGATGGACGAGTGATTGATTGGAGACTGATAACTGTTGCGCCATGATGCTGCTCCAATAGCCGGAACTCTTGCCAAGTAATTTGCTCATACCTCGAACTGACAAGGTTGGAAAAATCGCTTTCAAAGATTCATACAACTCAATTTCAAATTCCATGGCTTTTGTGGGTACATGCTGCATAAGGTATTTATGCGGAATAAATACTGCATGAAGACATACACAGCAATGGTGTCTGCCAAGGCAGGCGCGATAACAAGACTAATAAAAACAGAGATTCGCGCTGCCAGCGCCGCCGAAGCCAAGTGGCTGCTGCAAGCCATCTATGGGTTTCACTCGGTTGCAAGCGTTCCTGCTGAGAACAGGGAGTTACTGACCAGCGAAGATTCAGTAACTCCCCCGACACCAGAGCAACAACGATTGAACGCTTTGAAAGCCAGCAAGGATGCAGCAGCCAAAGCACTTAAAGTTGAGAGGGATCGTCAAAAACGGCAGGACGCATTGAAGACATTGCAGTCAACGAGCTAAAGGATCAATTCCAGCAATATTGCGTCAGCCAATCAGCAATATCTGCTCGTGCACTGGTCAAACCCTTGGTGCCGTAGTTGTCAACGAAATTCTGCAAGGCTTGTAAATCATATCCAGTCACAGATTCATCTACGACATTATGTGTATTAAATACCTTCAAGTTCGATTCAGCGCAACTCAACCACTCCAAGGCGCATAACTTGACCTCCATTGTCATCATGTATTTTTTTAATAACAATTTCAACTCAATTAAGCATGATCCACTAAGGTTGAATCCTTCTATCAATTTGGAATCATATTTGAGATTAGCGAAAATATTACCCTTTACATCGGGCTTGGTAATGATGATGTCAGTAGAAGCATATTTCGGATAACTCGGGAATAGCTTGTACAAAACGGGTTCGCGGACAATCCCTAAAGCCAACTCGAGCATTGAAACATCACTTTCGTGAATGCCGTTACGCTTGTAAAAATTTATATCCTTAACATTTAACAAGTTCCGTAGGTCTTTCTTTAACGGTAACTCACTAGCAAATTGAGCCTTAAATAGAACCACCGTGACACCACTGAAATTATTAAGCAAAGTGCTCATGACTTCTCCTGAAATTAAGTTTTTTTGTGATTAGTTTGAAAATTTGTACCCATCAAGCTTTTGGGGCATGAGCCGCCAGTAGTTGTTTTGGGTTTGAATTTGCATCTTGTCGATGATTTCTTCCCGAACGCTCTTGGGCAATTTGTCTCGAACCATGAAGGCGTCGTGTACGCGAGCAATGGGCTTGATGCCATGAGCCAGCAGAACGGATATGGCAATCCCCATGACTTGAGTCTCGGAATGCTGGTACAGGAATGCCACGGCTTTGGACTTGCTGGGCTGAACATTTCGCGTGATCAACTCACCAAAGTAGATGTCTGCACGCTCTTGTTTCAAAATATTTGCCAAATAACTGTCAAGCATGGACTGCTCTTTGACAAAGCACTGAACCGTGTAGCAGTTAAAGAAGTTACTGCGCTGCTGTGAATTGGTCAGTACGTGCTTGGCTATGGATGGTTGTGCCCAAGCGCCATTGGCTTCTCGCCAACCGTTAACGTTGGCTCTTGCACCAAAGCTGATGGCTGTGATCGCACGCTTGATCAAGGTGTTTTGAAATTCAATGGATAGATCTGACTTGACTCCAAACGTTGCAGTTCGCACATCCAGCATGAATTCATTCCTGCGTTCCAAATACCAAATGGATGCCCAAAAAAGTTTGCTGCACTCTTTGGTGGGATAGAGATTCCAGGTCAACTCCTTGGCAAAGCTCTGCTTCCAAGCAATCACACTGGACCGAATGTCATATTCCCAGCAATCACCCAGCATGGCGCGCCGCAGTTCTTTGTTGATGTTTTGGACGCTGATCCCAGAGTAGTAAATGCGCCCAAATGGACTGGGCTTTTTGCGCTGAGGGAAATACCCACCCGTGTGCTTGGCAACCGACAGAATCAACAAGGCTTGATCTGTGTAAGTTCGAACTTTTCCTCTAGAAATCTTGTTGGCTTTGATGTTGAGCCAATAGATGTAGGCTTGCAACGACCAGATATCTACTGGTGCAAGATCAAACACTTGTTCACGTTGCAGCTTTGACAAATAAGTCAGGTAGTCTGGGTAGAGCTTTGTAAAAGTATCGGCATTCGCATCGCTGTCATTGCACAACTCAGCATCCAGTTCCTGTGCAGTGGTCACCGATTGAACACTGCTTACTATTTCACTCTGACTATCCTGGTAATTTACAAGCTCTGTGAGTTTGACCAGTGATACGCGTCCTGTGAGATTGGTACCAATCTCTACCTTGTGAACCAGCTCTAAATCATTCTCATTGAGCCAACTGTGCAGTCTGGTTCTGCTGCCCCCTATTTGTGGTCCCTTGTGAGTCAAGTCCGCCACTGGAATGGAGTACAAGTTGAACATCAATTCAAAATTTGTTCGCCCTCGAAGATCCGCCTTGAAAAGCAAATCTTCCAGCAAATTTTGATACTTTTTCAACGCTTTTTCAGCTGCGTTTTTGGGTTTTGGAAAACTTGCTTTGAGTTTCTCCAGAACCACTGGGTCAATAGTGATTGCTTTCATCTTTAGCCTCTTTTTTGTATTTACAAGGCTTGAGCTCAAACACGCTGCAAAAAGTCACACACTTATAGTAAGAAGCTTCGCTTCAGGAAACCCCAACCCCTGCCCCAGAAGAAATGGAAGGAGGCGAAGCCGAAGCCCTACTACATCCTTTTTTTTCGGTTTTTTCCGGCGAAACTATTTCAGTGTGATCGCTTCACAAGCGTCAAGAATCTGGACGCTGCCGACTTTTGGACAGCGTCCAGGATTCATTCGCTCAAGTTACGCAGTAGCTGCTTCTTCTTGCTGGTGGTTGTCGAAACCCATGTCAATGGTTTTCTCCAAAGATGTCACCGCATCTTTAAGCTCTTGCGAAGTCACTGCCATGCGGTTGCTGATGCTCTCCAGCAGCTGATCCTCATAGGCTTTGTCAAACACATTGCCCTGAACCACGTGAAAGCGGTTGGTTTCAGGGTTGTGCATGGTCACAAAGAACACAAAGCTGCCCTTTTGATACTTAGGCTCGTGCTTTTCTGCCAATTTGGTGCTGGACTTGGGCTTTTCTGGAACCCAGTTGCTGACGTCGCCACTGAAGTTCATGACTTCATCAGTTTTATGCGCCAAGGCGGCATACAAGCGATTGACCAAACTCACACGCTCGAACTTTTCAGCGCGAGCTGCATCCGACACCTCCTTGGCAGTGAGCTGCTGTTCCTCCTCGAAGTCAAACACAGCTTCGACCACTTTGCCCACGCCACCGTTTTCGGTCAAGAAGTCGGCAAACGCCTCGGCACTGATGCCCATGGTTGAAGCCTTTTCCATGGCAATGGTGTAGTTGTTGCGCGTCTGACGGCTTTGATCTTCAAACACGTACCGCACCATGATGGCTTCTGTGCTGGCGTTGCTGGCAATGCCCTGACCATCCCGGATCTGAATAAGTCGGATCAACTCGCTCTTGGATTCGCGCTTGGTGGGCGAACGGTCAATCTGCTGAGCTTGTCCGTAAACATTGCCCATCATTTCCCAAAGTGCCCGGTCTGAGCGGTCCAGTACCTCCACGCGCAGCTTGTTGTACTGCTTGAGCAGGGTTTCTGCGGCTTGCACTGCCAACTGCACGCCCTTGGGCAAATTGGTCTTGGTTCCACTTGCCTCTTTGCTGCCTTCTGTGCTTTTGGCGCGGAACACATTGGCTAGAGGGGTTTTTGCGCCTTTGTCTCCCATGGTGGTTGCGAAAGTTGTTGCATCGCCTGCAACGTGGCTCAAAGTTACTGTCGTCATGCTTTTCTCCTAAAGGTTGAATGAATCACAGCGGTGCTGCACTCGGTTTTGAAAAAACTTGATTGCCTTTCAAAACTGGACCGGATTGAAACGCAATCAGTCACCAACCGTCCTTGCATAGAATGCGCACGTGCGTATTTCGTACATGGTTTTTTTAAAATTTCGCATGAAAAAAATTCGATCTTTAGGTGAAAAAAGCCGCTATGAGCATGGTCGCCCAAACGATGAGCATGATTTTTTTCACAAATTTTTATTAATGAGTCCCAGTTATCAGTTGGCTCATAAATTCATAACTGGACAACAAGTAGATCTAGATATGATTAATAAAATACACGAATGGGACAAAGTTATTAATACCTATTCACTATTTGGTGATATTTTTACCATTCCCTATCTTGAATGGTGGGATCAGCGAGGAAGGGATATTTTTTACGTTCAACAAGCAGATGGCACATATTTGCCGTTTGGACCAATACAACTTTTAACCAACAAAATACAAATCATCACACTTCGTGAATTCATCAAGGTAATGAGGGCCAAGCAAAGTGTGTATTTGCTGGAGAAAGGTCGAGTTGAAAATTGGCGCGTTGCTGTTGAGACTGCCATCAAGAGTAAATGGACAAATCAACTCAAAATTGACGATAAAAAGTCAGTATCAAATTTAGAAGCACGAACAGCACTTGGTATGTTGGTCAGTAAGAAATTAAAAGAAGCCCTGTATGTTGTGGAGAATGCTGCCAGAGGAAGATTCCCATCTATAGAACCCATCAATTCCGGGCTTTCATTGAAAGATGCTGAACTGCAAAATACTTTGAATCTTCAATTTGAATTAAATCGAAAAAATAGACGAGAGCGAAAAGCGAATGGCTTGTATGTTCCAAAGTCATACTATTTGAGAAAAATTCTTCCCAAATGGAAATTGGAAATGGAGAAGAAACGTGAAATTGAAAGACAAATCAAGTTAAAGCTTGATTCAAAGTTGTACTCAGGGACTTGAAATCACAAACTGTTAATGCCGATTTTCAGCATGAATCTAGGGCACCAGTTCCCTTTCTAATCGGGATTCAATACTCACTGGGCAGCATGATGACCCAGTGCTCGCCATCCCAACATGCGTACAACGTGATGCCTTGCATGGGAAAGTCTGTGAAAGGAATTTGTTGACGGGCATGCTCTTTGCCGTTCCCATCCTCGTAGTACATGGTTGCCCTGCTGTATTTAACAGTCATTCGTACCTCAACAAACCAGTCCTGCGTCCCAATTTCGCTCAAGTGACTGGCAATGGCATCCATCATCCAGTAGCACTCAGCAGCATCAGCCAAATACTTGGTGCCATCTGTCAGTAAGTGTTGACGGCTGATCCGGTAGTAATTCTCTGTACCAGTGAAGTGCGTGAGCAAGGTAGGGTCAAATGTCTCAGGCATTGCTCAACTTCAGCTTGGCCAACTCAGCTTGACTGTCTGCCAACAGGTCAATACGCAAATTTGGTTGAATGTTGCAACACAAGTGATTGATTGCGTAGTTGATTGCTTTGGCGCGGTCACGGTCTGTGCCAGCGTTGTCATACTTCTCGGTATACAGCTCTAATTCATACATTGCGCGTTGCAGGGAGTTGATTGCTGATTGCAAACGCTCCTTTGCAATTTCGCGCACTTGCTGCACTTGCATTGCTTGTAAGTCTGGATTGGTTGTCATCTATAGTCCTTAAAGTGTGACTACAGTGTGCTTTCAGAACTGTTTTTGGACGACCTGAAACCCGATGATTTGGCGGGTTAATAGTTTGTTGGTGTTATTTGTCCGATTTAGACTTTTAGCGGATGTTCGGATCTGCTCCTGACAATTACCAGTTCCAACCCACTGCCGTCATTCGCGACTTCACGCTGAAAGTCGGCATTGCCATTTTTCAGCGTGATTGGTTGCTGCGATTCATATTTAGCAATATGCGTCGAGAGGCTCAATTACGACACGTTCTAGGATTCCCGAAATGATCGCGAGATAGACACCAGTTCATCATGTAGGTGGATACTTGACGGCAGCAAAGGAGGCTGCAAATGAAGAGTGAAGAATTTCAAGAACGATTGCGAGGTGCGTTTGAGTACGACGGTAAGCCGTTTGGCCGTGTATTCACGATCCACGCGGCCGAGGTTGAGTACGGCCTTGGCGCTGCCAAATTCAGTGGACACCTCTCCCTCTCTGACGGATTCAAGGCATGCTTCCTCGAAGCAGTCGAGCTGCTGAACACCCACTGTCGCCCTCTTGTTAAGACTCACTTGTCTGAGTTCTACCCGCAGCTTCTGCCTCGCCTGGTTAACGCGTGGCACACACTCTGTGCAGCAGAGCGAACCGCCCTTAGCGGCTATCCGCGTCCGGCGTTTACGACGCTGCGCAACATCTTCGACGACAACGTGCTGACGTCAGCGGCTTTGCAGAAGATTACTGACTTCTACAGGATCGAAGGCATCGACCCGCAAGACAAGAGTGGCAACCTAGACCCGAGCGCGATTAAGAAAGCGCGTAAGACCAACGAGTATGCAGTACGGCAATCGATGACCGGGTGGAAGAGCGGCTTGCATCCCGAGGTAATCGAGGAGTTGAGCAAGCTTGACCAGCTCTACGACCTTGAGGTCCACGGCGGCCGCCTTTCGATGGCCGACACGGTTGGCTACATGAAAGGCAGAGAACCAATGTCGGTTGTGCCGAAGTTCGGTAACAGCTCATGGGCATTGTTCATGAATCACTATGCCGAGGTCGCGTGGACACTGCACCGTTTGCTGCCAACCATTCAGCCACCTGAAGGCCCGATGCCGGACGATTGGAAAGAGAAGTGGGCGATCGTCGACGACAGCTTCGAGATCGGCGTGCGCTCCCTAACGAAGGACCTGGGCATGAAAGTCGGCGATGCCTATGCGGATTTCATTAATGCAAAGTTCCCGTTCAACGCGACTTCGACCTTTCCTCTCTAGAACGTGCTACCGAGCATTCACGGCCCATCATCGAGATGATCTGAGAGGCGAAGTTGCTCGGAGACCGCGCGACCTAATCTAGGTCTTTGCCTTCGAGGCCGAAGGCTTGTTCTCGCTGTTGGCGTCGATGAGGATGATGTCGGGATTGCCGACAAGCTCGAGGGTCTTTAGGATTCGACGCACCTTGTCCAGCTCGGGCTCGTTGAAGTACAAGATGACCTTGAGAGACCGCTCCGTGTTGCTTGCCTTTTCGTAGATAGCGACCTGGTTGCGCAGGTTCTTTTCGATGTTGGTATTGCTGGCCAGCTTGAACTCAACCAAGCTTGCGTTCGCCTTACCCATCGATATCTTGTAATCAACTGGGCCACGCCCGTTGTTGACTTCCGCGTTCACATCGAACGCCGTCGCACACCAGGTCAGCCGGAACATTGTCTGAAGGTCGCTCTCCCGCTTCACGGGCTTACCGTCGACGTAAAACAGCCGGTAGCCATCGTTGTCTTCAATGACGTGCTTCAGGAACGCAACCCGACGACGGGCCTCTTCCAGCGCGTCACCACTCTCATCTCCTGCCACTACCGGCTGTTGGTTAAGCAGTTCCTGAAACTGGCGGGCAAGCTGCTGAACGGCCTCCACGAACTGGGCTTGGGTCACCCTGACCTTGTTGTTGCTCTGCGCGTGAGCTTCCTGTGCGTCCTCCTCCTTCATGCGGATGTAGATGTCAAGAACTTGCGGGTGAGCAGCGAGCGTCCGCAAAGCGGCTTCCTTGCGCTGCTTCGCTTTAGTGTGCTCGTCAATCTGGCTCATGAAGTGGTCGCTGACACGGTTGCGCAGGTCTTCATCAGGGATGGACACCTGAATTTCGGTGAACTGGGAGAGCATGTCCGATTGGTTAATCCAAGCCTCTTCCCGGGTGAGGATGTCCTTCGGGGTCAGCAACACGAAGTCCCCGTTGAAAAATGGCAGCTCGAAGTAGCCGCTCTGCCAACGCCGAGTCCCGTAGTTAAAGGCCACCTTGTCCACACGGAATCGCCGCACGAAATCTTTTTGCAAATATTTGGTAGCGAACTCCTGCGTGTACTCTAGGAGGAAGCCCTTAATGAGGTTGGTTGTAAAGTCGCTGAGATGGTCGCGTCCAACGCCGTTGCTCAGCAGGCCCAGTTTCTCCAAGTGGCTGCTCGCCGTAGCCGATTCGTGCCCGAAGTCCTTAAACACCGTGCGCAAGTTAGTTGAGAGGGATCGAGCGAAGTTTGGGCCAAGCCCGGTGCCACCGTTACCTACCTGGCTAAAACCCAACCAGTTCTGCTTGACCTCTTTGAACAGTAGCCACTGGTTGGTATCACCTGCGCTCAGCTCCCCCTCCAAGGCGCGATCCTTCAGGAACACGAGGTACTCGATGATGCCGTCGTGAAGCTTCTTGTACCTGTCCCCCTCGCTGTCAAACAGTAGAAACGGGTCCACGAAGAGGGGCAGGTCGTTGACTAGCGCTACGTTAAATGCACCGTAGTCGTCGACGACCTGCTCATCTATCTTGAACACGTCAGAGAAGTAAATGGGTACCAGAACGTGATCTTGGTCGTCGAAGTCGATTCCCATTTTCGCTCCCTGCCTTTGTGGGCATTCTTTTAACAGATTCTAGGCCGCTTGTTGTAAAAGTTGTTGCAGAACACTTAGGGACAGTGCTGATTCGTCGGTGCGAAGGCGACGCTAGATCGATCGCCCTCTAAGGATAGTTGCTGCTCGTTAGCGGACAAGTGAGCAGCAACACGCGGATGACCGCAACCGCTGCATAACAGTCATTCCAAAGTTCAAGTCCAGACCTGAGTTTTGTGGCTCAAATCCCACGTCCTCCATCTACCGTCCAGATTCTTGACGCACGTACTCCGTATATTGAGCGCATAAAAACGCCCTGCTGCGCGTCAAGTTATCCCGCCGAATGCTTTGGGTGCTGGTACTAGACATTAACGCTTGCAGCGCTGGATTAACTTCACTCCCCCGTTATCCACAGCCCTGCTCCGTTATCCACAAAAAATATATGAAAACAATGCTTTCCAATGATTTCGTGGTTAAGTCTTTGATTCTGTTAGACCGCAAATCACGCTGATAACCCAACAATTTGGCGGGTTTCAGGTCGCCCAAAACAATCTATGAAAACACAATAGAACTAACGAAAACCATTGATTTCAGGAGCAGCAAATGGCACAAGCTAAAACACTCAACAGCACAGAGATTGAACGTGTACTTGCTTACATTGAAACCCGAGCACACGCAGCACGTAATCGGGCAATGTTGCAACTGACCCACTTGGCAGGTTTAAGAGTTGGAGAAGTTGCTAGCTTGCGCTGGCAGGATGTCACTAGCAAGGACGGTAGCTTGAAAGACGAAATTCGCTTGCTACCCGACATGACCAAAGGACGACATGCACGAACTGTGTTCGTGAGCAGCAAGCTCAAAGCTGAGCTAGCAAATTACATTGCAACCGCTAAATGCATTGAACGCAGCTATCCGCTCTTCGCTACGCAAAAAAGCATCAAGCAAGGCTTTTCCGCAAACAGCCTCACACAAACACTCGCCCTGCTCTATCGTGGCGCTGGACTTGAAGGCGCAAGCAGCCACAGCGGCCGCCGCAGCTTCTTAACAAACTTGGCCAACAAAGGCACAGCAATTCACTTGCTTAAAACGCTGGCTGGGCACCGCAGCATCCAAACCACTGCCACTTACCTGTACAGCAGTCCTAGTCAATTGCGGGCAGTGGTTGAGCTTGCGTAGAACTAGTTTGCCTTCGTTAATTTGAAAGAAACTTCGTAACGATAGAAAGAGATGTCTGGTGTCATCGCCAGCGCACGACGAATCCTAGTGTCGTCTTCCAAGGCAATGATTACACCTTTCACGCTTTGATTTGACTCCGCTAGTTCTTGTTTCACATAACCCATATAGCGAAGTACCTGCCCAACAACCGTATCACTTGCCCTACCCTTTTTTAATTCAACAACCAACAGTTGCGACTTGTCTTTTTTGATGGCCAATATGTCCATCGGACCAGTGTCTGATTGATACTGTTGCCCAACCAGCTCACCGTCTTCTTCAAAAATATCAAAATCTTTACCTAATTCAGTTTGCTTCCAGTTCTGCACCAAGAAATCTTCAAGATGCTTTTCCAGCGCGAATTCCGAAGGATCTTCAACTGTTGAATCCGTGGAAATGATTGGCGACTTATATTCGCCAGAAATCAATACCTCAAGCTCTTGGGCATAGCTGGTAATGTTGCTGACCGTGCCAATAGATCCAGTACTTTTTTTAAGCATGTCCGACATAGCTTCGCGCTCAATATGCTTGGCCATCCACTTGACATTACGGCGGTGCGGCAGGATTCCACCAGGGTGATAGAAATAGTTACTTGAAATTTCGCCGACGTGATAAGTGCCAGAGCCGTCAGGGCAAATAACAATATCACCAATTTTGATGCCATTAGACACAGTCCAAAGAAACCCACAAGCCAACCCTGCGCCCACGTTTGTTTTATCAGGATGATTGGATTTAAAAATATCGCGGAATTTCGCATTGAAATCTAGCCAATTTTCAGTCAGCTCGTTAGTAAGGTCTTGGTTAATTTCAAAGTCTGCACCAATGAAGCCATCTGCAAAACAAGTTTCAGCATGGACAGACTTTCTACCAAGCATTACACGGTAGTAGCTTTTCATAGTTTTAATCTTTCTGAACTACTCACTTCACAAGCTCCATCAATTTTCCATACCCATCCACCACATCGTATTTCACTTGATCAGATGTGATCTTGGCGAAGAACCGCCTCGCGCATTCAATCTTGCTTTCTTCGATTTTTCGCAGATCCATGCTGGACATTGACCCCTTGGTTTCGGCAATGAAGTAAACGTGCTTTACCTTACCTTCCTGAAAGGCAATGGCCCAGTCGGGGTTGTAGTTGCCAACAGGGGTAGGAATGAAGAATCCGCGAGGTAATTTAGCGTAGACCACCACCTCGGTGCTGGCATCCAGCTCACGCACGAAATCACGTTCATTTTTTGAGTCAGTGAAAACGTAGTCGTAGATGTGGTGGTTGGCCTTGACCGCCTTGCTGAAATCTTCCTTGGGTTTGTCCTGTGTGAAGATGTCCATGGTGTGGATGTCGCCCGTGGGGTCGTAGGCAATGTGCTCCACGATCACAGTCGCCTTCTGCTCGTTCATCAGACGTGCTGCCTTTTGCATAAAGTCTTCCGGGTTCGTTCGGTACTGACTGAACACGGCTTTGTTGATGCCCTGCAAAACACTGGCTACGGTTGCGCGGGTAAGTTGTGTCTCACCCGCCAGTCTGCCAATCAAGTCGTACTTGACGGCGGAATGGGCTGAAGCAGCTGAGTAGTCTGTCGTGGACTCTGTGACTTTGAACGATTCACCCTGGCGAATGCCGTCATAAGTCGCGGTATCAAGTTGTTCCCCGCCAATCACCGTGTATTGCATAGGGCTAACTTTGAGTTCGGACTCTAAGGCTTTAACACACTTGGCCACCAACTCTGGAGTTTCGAATTGAACGGTGTACGCAGCTTTGCGGTTAATGCGACTCCACAATGCCTTAAATTCCGACTTCTCGAAGTTGGCATTCAGCGGGTTGGTTTTGGCCTTGCGGTCATCTTCTGGAAGAGGCAACTTTGCATCGCTAAAAACGCTGTCAATAAGAGCAAAAACGGCGTCGGCATGCAACTCCAGCTCGGGAGGGAGCGCTGCAAGCGTTCCCTCTTTCTTTGCCTCGTGGTAAGACTCGGCAATTTTGTCTTTGTCGTCGGTATAGTCGTTTTTGAGCAGGTACTTGTAAATCTGCTTGGCCAGTAACGGGGTCACTTCCACATTACCTGAGGCCGATTTTAAGACCTTACCAGTGAAGTAAGACTCGTCGGCCACTCGTGGTCGATCTAACAAATCTTTACTCATATCACTTTGCAAGGCGGTCACGAAATCTTTGTAGCTCTCACTTGCCACAACGGTCAAAACGTTTACTTGGTGAACCGTGGCTGGGTTATCCATGCGTTCGCCATATTGGTTGACTGATAAACGTAAACCGCGCCCGACTTCTTGGCGGCGGCTCACTGTGTTGTCGCTGTGCTTAAGCGTGCAAATCACGAAGACGTTTGGGTTGTCCCAGCCTTCACGCAGTGCGGAGTGCGAGAAGATGAACCGAACTGGTTCATCAAATGACAGCAATCGCTCCTTGTCTTTCAAGATCAAGTCATATGCATCCACGTCATCGGTTTCACTGGATTTTTTTCCTGTCTCAGGGTCGATCATCCGTTTGGTTTTCTTGTCAATCGAGAAATAACCGTTGTGCGTCTTGGTTGTCGCAATGCCTTTGAGATACCGGTTGTAGGGGGTGTCGTCCAGTGTCTGCACTTCGGCTAGATGTAGGTTGTACTCTTCCTCAAACATTTGGGCGTACTCGCCGGGTTGCTCGCCTGCTTCGTCATAACTTCGGTATTTGCTCACTGTGTCGATGAAAAACAGCGACAACACTTTGATGCCTTGAGAGAAAAGGAATTGCTCTTTTTCGAAGTGGGCTTTAATTGCCTCACGGATCTGAATGCGACGCAAAGCTGGTTCGCTCACATCCCCAGTAGCCTCCCCTGCCGTTAGCTCTTGCCCATTGGTGAATGTCACCGTGTTAGTCAATGCATTGATTTCAGATAAGACAAAACCACGATACTGCTCCAATTCGCCGGAAATATCGAAGAGGTTGTCGTTCCTGGATAGCTTGCGCAGCACACGTTTGATGCCGTTGTTTTGCTTGATTTCTATTTCAATTCGTGCGACTGGAGCACTGGTGGATACCTCAATGGTTTCCAAATAGAGATAGGCGTTGGTACCGGTCAGGCCCTTGACGGAGATACCACGCACAGCAATTTTTTTCACCAGCTTTTGGTTGTAGGCATCTAGTGCGTCGAGTCGGTGAATTTTGTTATGTGTTGTCTTGTGGGTGGCTGAATAACGCAAAACCGCCAGCGGCTTGAAGTTGGCCAGAGAATCCAGTGTCTTGCCACCTTCCATCTTCTGCGGCTCGTCCAGAAACATTATGGGTCGGTTGGCGCTGATTACGTCAATTGGTTTGCGTGACTGGAAATCGTCAAGTTCTTCGTAAATACGACGTGCATCCTTGCCTGTGGCATTGAAGGCTTGCACGTTAATCACCATGACGTTGATGCCCGCATCACTAGAGAAACTCTCCAAGTTGTGCAGCTGCTTTGAGTTGTAAATGAAGAACCGAGCGCGTTTCTTGTAATCGTCTAAAAAGTGTTCGGCTGTAATTTCTAGAGACTTGTGCACGCCTTCACGAATGGCAATGCTGGGCACCACCACAATGAATTTGCTCCACCCGTACCGTGCATTGAGTTCGAACATGCTTTTGACGTAGCAATACGTCTTGCCTGTGCCGGTCTCCATTTCTACATCCAGATTGATATCGCACACCTTGGTTTTGACCAACTCGGTAGAAAGAGGCAGATTCTGACTGCGCTGAACGGCATGAATGTTCTCCAGCATTTGGACGGGCGTTAACACCAAATCTGCGTTCTTGAATCCAGCTGTCTCCAACGCTGCCACGGCTTGGCCGCTGGCGTCTATGGCGCGGCCTGGATCCATGCGATAGTTCAAGCCCTCGCGCTTGGGTTGTCCGGCAAAACAATCCGCCACGGCTTCGACGGCATTGGTCTGATAGCCCTGTTTTTTGAATTTAAGTTTCATGTATGAGCCGCTCAAATCGTCTTGATATCGGTAGCTGGGCTCATTAGCTTGAAGATTTGTTCAACGTTAATCTTCACGCTGTCACTGGCAAAGCCTGCATCACGAAATACAACGCGCAGTGGTTCTCGCTTTGCAAGCAGCTTGACGAACTCTTCGCTTACTCCCTCTTCAAAACAAGCTGCTAGTGCGTTGCCGTCGACAAAGAATACAACTTTGTCAGCAATGGATTCCTGTGAAATAGGCAGGGCTAGGTCAACGCCCCAGTCCAGGAGCACTTGGAAAAGAAGGTCTTCGGAGGTACGGTCTTCGTGGATGTTGTTGATCTGCTCTGACAGTAGGTCCTGGGATACGGCATCGGGGGTGTAAAACACGTCCTTCATGTTGGAGCCGTCGATTTTGAATGCTCGAAAACCAACGTCAAGACTATCAATTCTTGGCGAACCAACGTGTTCCAGCTTAACTTTTTTACCAGCGCGGCGAATTCGTTCTTTACTGATTTCGGCAATGTTTTTGTAGCCTGCTTTGAACGCCTCGGAGGAGACATCACAAATTTCTGGCAACTGACACATTATGAAGCGTCGCTTCAATCCATCCTCAGAATTTAGAGCCATGACGGCGTGTGCAGTAGTGCAGGAGCCAGCAAAAAAATCGAGAACAATATCTTGTTCTTTTAATCCAACGGCTGCCAACAGAGTCTTCAATAGCGTAGTAGGCTTTGGATATGAAAAGACATTCTTTCCATCGAAAAGCTCCTCTACCTCGATACCACCATCGCTCTTAAATGACAAAATTGAACGTAACAAAAAAGTGTGGACTTCGTCTAAATATGTCACAGAGCTAGGCTGTAAATTTTCGTCAGGAGCAAACCAGACTCTCCCGCACAGGAAACTTCCATCCTCTAACTTTTCAATACTGGAATACTTCCCTTCGATTCGTTTGGCTGCCTCTGCAAACGTATCCTCTTTCCAGCGCCATCCACGATCAGGAATTCGTACAGGCTTACCGGTTGATGGATGAAGTACTTCATAGCGAGGGCCATATGTGTTCGCATTTGGCCAGCTCATATTGATCTTGCCCCAAAGTCGGTATTTACTGTCAAAAGAGTTGTAGAGCGTTATTCCTCTGTCATAGCCTTGCTTTTTGTAGAGCTTCCTAATCTCTTCTTCAGCCTCACTTATCGAAGCTCCGGATTTCCGTGCCTTAGCAATTACATCGTCTATGTCACTTAACCCATCTTTCGTCATTAAGAATTCATGAGGGATTGAACAGTCCTTGACATACAAAAGAATGAAATCATGGATATTCCCTACACCCTTATCATTTTTGGGGATTCGTTTATTCCAGCTTATGCACTCGACAAAATTTTCTTCTCCAAAAATTTCATCACAAATTTTTCGAAGATTAGCGACCTCGGCATTGCCGATTGAAATGAAAATCACCCCATCTTGCCTAAGTAAGTTCCGTGCCAATTTGAGCCGTGGATATAGCATCGAAAGCCAATCTGAATGGAATCGACCATTGCTTTCGGTGTTGGCAATTAGTCGATTTCCCTCCTCGTCTTTTTGCATCGAACGTTGAAAATACGAAGCCGAATCCTCAGTGAAATCATCCTCGTATATAAAATCTTTCCCGGTGTTGTAAGGCGGGTCAATGTAAATCATCTTGACCTTGTTAAGGTAGGTCTCTTGCAGTAATTTCAGGGCATCGAGGTTGTCACCCTCAATGAAAATATTTTGCGTGGTATCAAAATTCAGACTACCTTTTCTGCAGGGGCGAAGCGTTTTAGCAATAGGTGCATTGGCTGTCAGCAATGCCTCTCTTTTACCAGGCCAACTTAATTGGTAACGCTCTTTCGGTCCTTCGACAATGTTCCCTGATAACTCTTGACGTAATTGGTCAAAATCGATGGAGCGCCTCACTATCCCATCCTCGCCAGTAGCTTCTACGAAGCAGCTCGGGAAAAGCTGGGCCAAATTGTTGATGTTGGTCTGTGTCAGGTCCGGGCTATGCAGTTTGAGTTTTTCCATGATTCGATCTTTGTTTTCTAATACGTAAGATTTGCAAGTTCTTGCCTTATTGCACGCAACTGGGCATTGATTTCGACTTTGCGATTGAACTGCTTTTCTTTGGCGAGCTTGCCGGTTATTCTTTGAACTTCGTTTTGTTTAATGCGTAGGTGCTCAACTCGGGTTACCAATTCTGTAACGGTCTCGTTCTTTCTCAAAGGAAGTGCAATCAACATTTGCAGCAACTGCTCATAAAGCACGCCCAAATCAAGTGCAATTGGCATCGCGACTCTTGTGCCGTCGTTTGGCATCCATTGAGTTGAGAAATATTCGCTCACAACCCAGCGATTGCTATCTGACTCACTGGGACGTTTGAATGCTGCTATTACCTGTGTTGAGTCTTCAAATGTCAACTCAAAAATGATTGGAAATTGAATTGCACCATCGATGCAACGAAGGACCTCATGATTCAGCGCAGGAGTTTTGAGTTGAATGGCAAATATTTGTATCTCTGGCACTCCTGGCTTTGATGCCAAATTTATCGTCTCCGGTGCCAGCTTGTACTGCCAGACGATTTGCTCCACCTGCCGAACGAACATTTCGCGAACAGCAGGGGTTGCACCACTGTGTTCATAAATTTTGTTCTTGGGTAACACACGTCCGAAGGCTGCCTGCTTGGGGTAGTTGATAAACGGTGACAGATTTGCTTGACTCATCCTGCATCCTGAATCACAAGAAATGTGATCAGTTCGAAGTCGTACAGCCCCGCGATGGTGTTGACTAGAGCGGTTGTCTTGTCACCACTGAATAGGCTGTCCAGATCCTTCTCTTCTTTCACTTCGATCATTGAACGAATGGTCTTTCCCAGAAGTTCTGAGTAAGCCTGCATCTTTCGACCATCGGCAGTCTCGTCATTGAAAAGGCGGCAGACATCAGCAATTGGCGCTGGTTGACCTTTGCAGCAGCTGCGAACCAAATCAAGAAGTCGCTTCACTTCAGTGTGGTCACTGATAACCTCTCCTGCCCGGCTGATGTAAACGAGGTAATACGGATGCAGGCGGTTGTGTTGGTTGACGGTGACGTTGGGATTGAGATTTCGCAGCGTAAAGATCACGCCAGGTTGCAAACCCACCTCAGGTTTTGCCGGAACAACAGCGTGCATGCCGCTGGGCACATTTTTTAAGTCACCGTTGGCTTTGACGTAATTGAGCAAGTCCATTCTGAAATCATTTAGTCCAAGATCGGTGATAGACACACCTGTCTTGAGATCTTCTAGTTCAATCACTTCCTCTTGCAACCGCCGAAGCTGCTCTTTCCGATAGGACACATCATTGGCTTGGGCACTCAGCACGTTGTCGTCACCGGTTGCCGTTACATCGGCGATCATCATTCGACTTTCAACCCTCTCTTTGAGGTTGATGTATTCGTCAAGTGAGATGTCGGGCCAGTAGTTGACCAGTTGAATGCTGGCGTTGGTAGACCCAATGCGGTCAATCCGACCGAACCGCTGAATGATGCGAACCGGGTTCCAGTGAATGTCGTAGTTGATCAGGTAATCGCAGTCCTGCAAATTCTGGCCTTCAGAAATGCAGTCAGTGCCGATGAGCAGATCAATCTCTGCGGGTTCGCCGGAAAGCACGATGGCTTTCTCTTTTGAGCGCGGGGAAAAGAGTGTGAGAAGCTCCTGAAAGTCATAGGTCTTTTTCAAGGTGGATTTTGGAGCCGCGCTGCCGGTTACCTTGGCGCTGTGCAGGTGCTGAACTTCCAACAACTCTGGTGCTAGATTGGCATAAAGGTAGTCTGCGGTATCGGCAAAGGCCGTGAACAAAAGGATTTTTTTGTTGCCTGGATTGATGGGGTTGGCCAGCTTGCCAAGTATTAAAGACTTCACATGCTGGAGTTTTGCATCGTCCGCAGGGGTAACCTTGTTCATGGAAGCCAGCAGCCCGTCGATGATCTCCATATCAACTTGCAGCTCATGCTCCCAAGAGGGCAGATCCATGTCGCCTAGGCTAATCTTGACCTTGTTGCCAATTTCGCTGTCACTAAGATTTGGTAAGTCATCGTCATCGACATCCAAATTTTCCATTTGGCTTGTTAAGTCATCAACATTGACGGCTTCGCCAGTTTTATTGAAAGCGCTAATCTTGGCCAACGTTTTTGCGTTGTTGTCCCTTAAAGCGGTAAGAGTCAAACGAAACGACTGAACTGAGCTTTCCAAGCGCTTAAGAAGGTTGGTCGTCATCAAAGCTTGAAGGCTTTTTTCACGGTCAACTTGCTTTAACTTACCTTTGCCCGCGACTTCTGTGTCGTACATATCCTCGTACTTACTGAGGCGACTGGGAAGGATGTAGCTAATTGGTGCGTAAACCGCGAGTTTCATTAAAGAGAGCTGGGCAAAAATCTCGTTAAAACTCATCACATCAGTTCGTTTCGTCAACGGCGAGTGGAATGACAAGGGCTTGAGTCGCTCTGGGAAAGGGCCGATATCTTTTGTATCGTAAAAGGTCTGTATGTGTTTACGTGAACGTGCAATGGTGACGCTGTCCAGCAGCTCAAAAAAATCAAACTCCAATGTCTCAAGGATTGCTTTTGCAGTTCGTTGCTCTGCGGGCAGTTTGGCCCAGGCGTTGAAGCTGGCTTGGGCATTGCTGAAAATCTTCTCAACTGTTTTGCCTGTTCGCAGCTTCTTAGTAAGGTTCTCAGAATCACCCTCATAGGCGAGAGCCAATTGGTTTCGAAGGTCATTGAATCGGTTGTTTACTGGAGTTGCCGATAGCATCAAGACCTTCGTTTTCACACCCTCCTTGATGACTCGGTTCATCAATTTTTGATAGCGAGTTTCCTTTTCCTTGTAGGCATCGTTGTTACGGAAGTTGTGCGATTCGTCAATGACCACCAAGTCGTAATTGCCCCAATTAATTCGGTTCAAAGGTGTGCCAAAAGACTCGCCGCTGGTTCTGTTCAAGTCTGTATGGCACAGGACGTCGTAGTTGAAACGGTCCTTTGAAAAAATATTAGTCTTGAGGTTACGGTTGTAATTCAACCAGTTGTCTGCCAGCTTTTTGGGGCAGAGCACCAGAACCGATTTGTTGCGCAGCTCGTAGTACTTGACCACCGCCAAGGCCGTGAACGTTTTGCCGAGGCCCACACTGTCAGCCAGAATGCAACCGCTATAGGTTTCCAGCTTATTGATAATGCCAGTCGCTGCGTCCTTCTGATAATTGAAAAGCTTGTTCCAAATTAAAGTGTCCTGATAGCCAGTCAGGTCGTTTGGCAGAACGTCTTCATTGATGTCTTCAAGGAACTCATTGAAGATGTTGTAGAGCATCAAGAAGTAAATATGTTCAGGTGAATTCTCTTGATACACGGAAGCGATGTGATCGCAAATCTGAGCGGTGACATCTTCAAGCTTTTCTGGGTCAATCCAAATTTGGTCAAAAAGGCTGATGTAGGTGGACGTGAATGCGGCCTCGTCCATTTTGTTGACCAAATTCGATACAGCATTCCCTTGCTGGTACCCAAGATCGACCGCTGTAAATCCGTGCAAAGGCATATAGGCAGTCGCCA
>JACCDW010019598.1_pt1 | contig 21477 bp, 15 predicted proteins | sample 7449781 | NCBI WGS metagenome assembly JACCDW01 (sample SAMN15323449, study PRJNA562643) | freshwater metagenome | isolation source: river surface water | place: USA:Blue River Watershed | collected 2017-08-18
CCAGCTCCCTAGGAAACAGGCGACGAAGCTGACCTTCCTTGGCGCAATTATGGGACAGCTTCTTGCCGGCATTGGCGCAGTCATCGCAGATAACATGCTTGAAGCGGGATACTGAGGCACCGCCTTCTGACGTGATGATTGTACGCCCGGCAGCGTCAAGCGGATCTGGGAAGGCCATGCCCCCTTCCTTGTAACCATATGCAAAGCTGGCTCCAGAAACCGTATCACGATCGAGTGTCAGCTCTACCTCGCCGATTTTCACAATTTCGGACGGGTTCTCCTTTAGAAGGGCTTCTATGGCCTGTCGTACCTTAGAAACTAAGCTCTTACGAAATGTCGCCTGATGAACCTTATCCTTGATGGCCAGGAGGGAGATTGCCCGGTCAGCCATGATGCTCAAGACATATGCTTCGAGTTCCCGTCGCTTGGTCTTGTTTGCCAAAACAAAGCGAGCCTCCTTACGAGTGATCAGGTTAGGACGAAGTGGCTTTGCCCGTTTCCGCATCAGGAAAGCTACCTTGAAGTTCAGCTCCTCCCGCGCGATACTAACCATCTCCTCATGACCATCGAAAGAAACGGTCGTTTCAAAGTTCAGTGCGAGCAACTCAGGCAACTTCTTGGCGGCCTCGGCTAGCTCAAGTTTCTTTACCTTACCTTTACCCTTAACCTGAGCTTTAAGGAAAGCGATAAGGGCGGCCTGCTTACGGCGAGGCTCATTCTTACGACCTTTGGCATACGCCCAAAGCCCTACATCGGCAGACGGAATACTGAATTTTCCAGGAGATGCGGGGTAAAAATCATCCTTAGGCTTTACAATCAAGTTTCGAAGGAAGGTGGGACTGCGCTCCATCACGGCCGTAACCTTCGAAGTTTGGACTCCGCCATTCAGCATGTAGCCGGCTGAAAGAAATGGCGATTCTTCTTCCTTATAACGGTCCTTCACATCGACGTCGGACTCAAACTTGTTCAGGTCATAAACTTCGGGCAATAGTTCGCCAGCCGAGATACATTTAAGAGACCGTGCTAAGACACCCTGCATGAGAAGCACTTTTAAGGGCTCATCCGCCGATGCCTTAAGTGCCTCACCTTGGGAAGTCTTCAGCTTATAAGCCAAGATGAAGATACGCCGACGCTTCTGAGGGAATCCGTATTCCCCAGCGTTGACGACGCGCCATTCGACGGCGTAGCCCAGCTCTTGGAATCCCTTGAGGATGACCGCGAAGTCACGCCCACGATTATTTGCCGGCGAATTGATCAGTCGATCGACATTTTCGAGCAACACGTAGTCAGGCTTACGCACGTCGAGAAGTCGCTCGATGCTCCACCACAGAACCCCCTTAGGACCTCTCAGGCCTTTAGAAACGTTCTTAGGCTTGGCCACAGAGTAATCTTGGCAAGGAAAGCCACCCACTAACATATCAATAGGCGGGACAACTTTCTTTATGGATTCTTCATCTTCGTCCGTAACCTTATGGATGTCGTCGGCAAAGTGGCCTTTTTCCTTGAACTTGGCGATGTAGACGCGGTTGGCGAACTGGTCTTCCCCTCTCTTGGAGGATTCCGAAGGCTCCCACTGGTTTGACCAGACCACCCTGAAACACTCGGTACCCTGCTGGGCGTTGAGAGCGATCATAGCTTCACGGAAACCACCAACCCCCGCAAAGAGTTCAGCGACCTTCAAAGGTGACGACTTGTTAGCCATACGACGATACTGAGGTAACCAGATTGGGGATCAAGAAGAAAGAACCAACTTGGAAACATTATCACCAACCCCCGGCAAGGAATCCACATCAGACATCCTCAATCACGCCTACAATTCGCACACCACGGGCATGGCCTTTAAGTCTGAAAGATTTAGGCGGACCAAGGCCCACGACCAACAACGGGGCCCTTAACAGATCATGCATAACTTTGATAGTTTGGATATAGCGATCGTAGGTGCAGCAGGATCTGTCAAAGTTACCGGCCTTCTTGAGGTCAGCCTGCATGACCACCAGAATGCCGATGGTAGCATCGATATCCTTCGGGACAGTCGTACGCTCACAGGCTAGGGCCAATTTAGTCAAAACCCAGGCAGCCGCCTCTGAATGATTAAAGGCTACCTCAACGGCAAAGGTACAGCCCTTCTGGCGAACACGCGAGTCGGGTGGTCGCTTCACGAAGTCGAGCTTCCAGCCACTGGGTTCCAATCCAGCCTTGTCCTTAGAAAAAAGCTTAGGCTCCAAGTCCCAACCTAATGCACCCAGCTTCTTACGAAGCACCTCGTTGATGGCATGAGAGAGGCTTTTCTGACCCTCCTTCCTCTTGCCCTCACGCCGGGCGCCTAAGGCCTTGAATGCCGTCTTCAAATCATGATCGCTGACCGTGGAGATAGCTTCCTGAAAAACCTCCCAGTCCTTCTGGAAATTGATGCTTTCAGCAATTTCCTGCGCATTGCGGTGGCTATATACCTGGAAGTCCATGGCAGCCATTTTCCTAAATTTAATATATCAGTCAAACCTCCCGGCACGCCCAAGATGATAACCAGGACGGGCATCCATGCCCATATTCTTAATAATTTCACTTAACAGCTTACATGACTTGCATAGACATGGATGACCCCATGAAACACCCGCCCTCTTCGACCGTCGGACGCAAATACTGGCTGGCCAAGGCTTGGACACATCCTAACCAGCTTTGCCCATCCCCAGAAGTCCATCTGGCTAACGGAAATTACAGCTTCTCACCCGCTGACTTTGACCCGCGCCCCCTCACCCTCGAAGGCTCCCGGAAAGCAGGAAGGGCCACCACGCTCTTCCTTCCCTATGGCGCCCTGTTCGGCGCACAAGTTTGGCGGATGGCACACGAGGCAAACATCGGCGACGTCATCTTCCTGGAGTCCGAAAACCGCCACTTGCACGCCTGGGGTACGGTCACATCCCGCTACGAGCGACGCAGCGGTAAATACACCCGGGCGAGCCTCATCAAGGAGGGACTCCACAACATTGGAGTCGAGTGGCACCGAATTACCAGCGGAAAGGATGCTTTCCGAATCGGCAAAGGAGATAACCTGCTGTTCAGGGAAATCACCAACCGAGACCAGCTGTTACCGATCCTGCTCAAGTTTGTCGATGGCCCCCTGCCCACCGGCAGCCGGCAAGGCGGCGATGACGCCCCTCAGGACATAGAATACACCGAAGGCGGCAAGGTTCTCCGCACCCACCTTAGAACTGAGCGTGATGGGAATGCGGCCAGATTGGCCAAGGATCTTGCCCGCAAGGGGTCCAAGACAGGTAAGATCAGCTGTGAGGCCTGCCGATGTGTCCCTGAAGACGACTACCGCGGCCTCGACCTGATCGAAGCACATCACCGAGTCCCTCTGTCGCGCGGAGTCCGCGAAACCAAGCCCGAAGACTTCGCTATGCTTTGCCCTTGTTGCCACAGAGCCGTACATAAGATTATCAATACGGGGAAAAATCCAGAAGACGCATTGCAACTAGTAAAGCATTTCGCGTGATTTAAAGTTCTCATAGCCGCGCAGAATTAAACACGAATTACATCACCAGAAGAGTAAGAGAATCAATCAAAACGAACTAAACTCCTCGACATGTACGAACCCGACATAAAAATCCACGAATTATTAGCTAAAGCGAAAGTGTCGAATTCGACACCTCCCAAAGTCAAGGTGCGCACACTACTTGGTTATTTTAACGTTAAATCCAGGAAGCCACATGTAGTTAATTCTATCAGGCAATTCCTAAAGGAAAACGGCCTGAGGACTGAGCCTGACTTTGAAGCTACGCCCAACATGGACATAAGGGTAAGCATATGCGTAATTCCTCCCCCGGCACCAAGCCCTAAAGCCCCAACAGAGCAAAGAGAAACAATCAGGTTCCCAGTAGGGATGCTAAAAGCTGCTAATCGGAAAAAAGAAGACCTCGTCCTGATTGACTCACGCAGCAAGCCGGGAGCTAAAGATGACGGCGAAAAAAGGTTAGAGGAATGCCTAAATTTGATGCTCTCCAAGCAAGCCGGCCACTTGATTATTGGCTCAGAATATTCACCGCGAGGCATAATCACCTGGGAAAGCTACATGAAGAAGAGACTCCCGTCACCAGAAGCCTCTCTTTCACCCGAAGATGTGATGATCAAGAACCCAAAAGTAATGGATTACTACGACTCTATCCTTGATGCGGTAGATTACGTCGCCCAACAGGGCTTCGTCGTAATTAAAAAGGGTAACTCAATAACCGGAGTTGTGACATCCAAAGACATAGCAAGCGAATTCACCCCCAGATCAAAGCCGTTCTACTGGATCTGCTTCATTGAGCATGGACTGCGTAAAATCCTCGAGGGCGCCACGCCGGAACTGACCCATGAAGATTATCTAGCAGCTATACTCAACGATAAGGACACCCGAAAAAACCGTGAAAGACTCGGAGCTAATGACCTCACCCTCGGGGAAACCATTAAGATGCTTTCAGATCATAAGACGAAGTTTCCATACACATCTTCAGGGACCCTAGCATCGCTCATAAGCCAACTTGAAGACGTTAATAAACTTCGAAACGACATATTCCATTTCCGGATAGACCCAGTCGACCAAGACGAACTAAGCACGCTCGAGAAGTGCATGAATTATGTAAACGACATTACCTTCAAGATTCCCTGAGCTTACGTTAAATTATGCACGAACAGAACGAAGATTTAGGCCACGAAAAAAACAGCAGTAATAAAACGCCTTCAAATGAAGAATGGGACATCGTCAGTGATCCGTTCGAACGTCCCAGAATCTACCGTCATAAAGTACCGCTCATCAAATCAGAGAGGGACGGAAAAGGGGTTTACCTTTTTGTAATTGATCAACCCGGGCTTACTCCAATTGTCATGCACGACATAGAGGAAAGCATCTCCGTTAATTTCAAACTTACCATCCTAGTAGACGGAGAACCTATCGAAATCAGCAACGCGGGATTCCTCTACCCCTTACTATTCAGCAAGGAAGGTTTTCTAAATATGCCACCTCAAGGAAAGGAGTGGCTTTTAACAAGAAACACCATGAAGAACCTAGGGGCCATTGCTGAAAACGCTCAAGATATACCGTTTAGACTTAAAGACATAGAATCGGAAGCGCCAACCAATGGAACACTATTACCTTTAACGCCAATAACTCTGAGAGGAACAATATGTGGCTCTTCATTAAGAGCACTACGAGATGCCATCTCCTTAGCCAAGCATCTCAATAATCTATAAAGATACAACGTGAAGTCCTACGAGGAGATGCTCACCCCTGCGGCGTTGAAGCTCATGCAGGAGAAGCTACGGACGATGGGCATCGAGGAATTCACCAAAGACCCTCGGATCAACAGAATGTTCAGCCGATATAGGAAAGAGACTGGCGGAACATTGCTGGATCTCATGGAGCGAAAGATGAGGATGAGTCTGCCTAATTGGAACCCCACATCGGAAGGACGCTTCCAGGATGCACTCGAAATGCTACTGCGCAGAATCGACGCGCACCTGACCATGCCGGAGAAGAACGAAGTCCACAGCCAACTGCCTTCGTTGACGCCGGAGCTTGCCGACAGCCTTAGACGCATCGGGATGGACCAAATAACTCCAATCGTGAGGCTGAACAACTGCTACAACTCATCGGGCGCACTCAGTCTTTACGAGTTCGCTTACAGGACAGACAGAGTAAGGGTCAGGGGCTGGGGCATGAAATCTGAACGTCAGTTCATCGAAGCACTCAATGAATACGTGTCAATGGGGGCACCATCCGCACTCACAACGGAAGAGCAACCTGCCAAGCTAGGACTAGAGCAAGACATGTCCGCATTCATTGAACTCAGCGATGAGTCACTTAACTTTTTTTACCAACGTTTTTTCGATGAAATACAGAAAGCTGTCCGCGACCAGGGACGCGAAAGCCTGATCGTCTCTCAGATTACCGCTGAGTTAGGCCTAGCGTGGCCGTTCAAGCATCGCCATAAACAGCTGAAAGACTTTCTGTTCAAAGATAAGTCATCCCTGTTCCACACGCCGAGGATAGGCAAAAAGAAATACCGCCAGATTATCCTTAGCCTTATCTGGGCGGCGAAGGGCGCCACGCGCAACATGGATAAATTCAGTGAGATGTCCCCGGACGAACTCATGGATGCCAGCCCCCTTTCAGCTAACGAAAAGCAGGCCCTGACGCTTAGATTCCTCGGAGAGGAGCCAAGGACCCTGGAAGAGGCCGGCCGGATCATGAACGTTACGCGCGAACGTGTCCGGCAGCACCAGAAGACTGCTGAAACCAAACTACGCACATTGGGCATCAATCAGTTCGCGAGGGATTGGTTGCGCCGGAACTCATCTAAGGTCTGGGCGATGCTGAGCGACGACGATGGCGCCACCGTAGACCCAGGCAGTCTCAAGGGCGGGGTGCGCAGGTGCGTCCCTGGCGAAGTCCTGCTGGCGACAGTCTTAGCTGGGTGGAGCTTGGACGACGTCCTAAGCCTGGAAGGTGATCCGGTCGACGACTGGTGGGTGAAGAAGGCTAAGGCTTGAAGCCTGCCTTCACGGCAGATTCCCAGAGGGATACAGCCCATTTCAACTGAGGCGCCGTGAAGTCCAATTTCTTCCGAATGATGACGGAGACTCCCTTCATGAACCTACGGGACTTTGGGTCATATTCATCACGGTCAAGCGACCACTTAACCATCTCGAGCCACGCATCGGCATTACACATCTCCTCAGGCAGTTCCCTCGCGCCGGACTTGGGCTTACCCGAACTGCCTGCGGCGGTTTTTTTTGCAGCTGCTCCAGAAGCCTTCAGGCCATCCGCTTCGCCAAGTTCGATTGAGATGCTCTTTCCTGCGAAGGTCTCCCAACAACGATCCTTCTTGGCCCATTCTGTGACATTCTGAGCACCGGTGGTGGCAATGATGTGCTCGTAAGCGCGCTTAGCCAGAACCGTGAGAACCTTCTTCATATTATCACTGACTCCTTGGTTCTTCCAGATCTGCTGGAAATCCAAACGTGTGCCGTACTTGGAGTAGAGATAGGCCAAGCCGTAAGCTACCACGTTAGCCTTATAACCGCCTTGTTTGAGCCCCTTGACCACATTCTCCATGCTCCGGACTAGGATGAGCCTGCCTACGATCTCCTTGAACGTATCCTCGTCCACCTTGGGATTCTTTTCGGAGATCTCCTCCATGAAATGGACAAAGTTCTTCTCACCACCCTTGCTGACGACATGAGGTTCGCACCAGAAAGTGACTTCGGACTTACCTAGATCCACCTTGGTGAACATCTGCTCAGGCGGATTCTGACGAAGCCAAGCAACTCCAGGATGATTGCCACGGTCGATCATGTAAGCACCGCGCGCTCTTTCGTAATACCAACGCGTCGGAGCTGAACCATCGCCCTTCACAGGAGTATAGACGGAGCGAGACAGCTTCTCCAGTTCGACGTGGTAGGGCTGATTGGCGCTGAGGTCAGTCACCTTGACAGCATTCTGGCTATTGGAGTACCTGGAGATAGCCGACACGAGTTCGGCCATGGTCTGGGACGAGAGCGGCACCGTCAGCTTGAACTGGACTTGTAAGCCCGACACATCCCTGCCCTCCTTTTTGAACGCGTGAAAGATCGACCCTGTGGTCTGGGCGCCGTTAACGATCTGGAGTTCAGTGATTCGCTCAATCTGGCATTGTCCGGATTTATTCAGGCCGCTGATCTCGACGGCCTTTGCGGTAAGCGACAGCCCGTTATTATACGCAAGAAAACGACCAGGTGAATCCTTGATAGTGCCCTGGATGCCCGCATTGACCTTGCCGCGTGCCTGGAGGTACATGCGGACATTCTGTTCAATCAGGCGGGACGAATGCTTGGCATACATGTCAGCCAGGACAGACCCGCTGATGAAACCTACGTAACAAATGTACCCCCCCTTCGGCTCGAGCATTTTCATGGCAGGCAACGCGCCCCCGTGCTCCTGCTTGAAGTCAATGACGATTTCTTCCCGCTCGGAACCTGAGATCATCTGCTTGTGCAGACGTTCGATGTCCCAGAATTGAGGAGAAAAAGTAAGGCCTTCGATCTCTTCGGGATATAAGCTTATGCGGTCGCACTCGCCGTCGGTGAACACAAAGACGCTGACAACGGTGATGGAGTTGCGGGCGTCATGAATAGCCTTGGCAGCGGCATGAGGAGCCAAGGCTTCATCTAGTTCGTCGTAGAAGGGCGTAACCGTCTTGGCGACGGCGCGCTTGTAGAAACGATATGCCTTATCGATCGCTGACTTTACGTCGGTACTGCTCACCTTGGCTCCGACGACATCGGCTTTCACTACGCTGAAGAGGTGCAACTCCGAGTGGTCATCCGAGAGATAATAGCCATTGATGGAAATCTCGCCTTGGCCAGGAACGGACTCGGCGAAATAAGAACAAGGCTCGAAGTCCAACAGGCCGATCTCGGCGTCCTTGAGGTACTCGAAGAACAACTGCGCGACGGCAGCGCAGTGGAAAGCCTCAGGGGCGTCCCCGGCGACGTTCATCTTGTCGACTTCAAGCTGAACCTGAGACTCAAAACTGGCGATGAACTGTTCCTTTTTCATTTGCGGACGCTGAGAGAATCCAGGACGGCGACTTCTGAAGCCAAGAATGGCTCGCAGGAGCCGGCGTCGACCTCATAAGAGACCTTACCCAACCCGGCGGGCAGCTGACTCTCAATGATTCGTGGGAAACCCTCTTTAACCTCATAGACGAAACGCTCACGGATGGCGTATTCCTCGCCCAAATAGTGCGACTCGTGGTGATCGTGATAGCCGACACGGGTAAGCAGGTTGTTGAAATCTAGAAGCACCAAAGGATGGGACTGCAGCTGGGTTCGTAGCTGAAAAACAGCCCTGGGAAGGGTCACGCCCTGAGCGGGCTTCTCGTCGACCGAGAAACGGACCAAAAATAGGCGGTTCAGGTTGCGCGTCTCCAGTTGCCTCTCGCTGGAAACCTTGATGCGTTGAGGCAAAGAAGAACGGGTAGCCTTGACTTCGATGGCACAGCCTTCGGCTTGGAAATCCTGGGGGGCGGCCTTGGGACCGGTCCATGCCTTGATGGCGGCCTCTGGACCGAGCGTACGGACCAGCCAATTCTTGAGGACCTCAAGCTCGGCGAAGAGGCCGACACGGGCTTCAGGCCCTAGAGGACCGCCGTTACTGGCGAAGAGATTCTGGAGCTTAAGGATCGAGGTAATGATCGCCTCGGCAGCTTGGCGCTCCCCTACTCCCTTGGGTGCCTCATGGGCGACAAGGAGCAGGACCGCTTCGGCAATCTTCGCCAAATCGGTGCCATATGCATCTACTACCGAGATGGCGATATAGTCGACGCCGTTGAAATGAACCGACTTGGCCTCGAAACCTCGAAGCGTGGGAAGCTTACCGCCCTTAGGTTGGTTAGCCGGCGAGCAGCAGACCAGCAAGTGCGCCTTAAGGTCGTCTGACGACACCGCGCAGACGGTAAGACATTCAGGGTCTTGAGAAGAGTTACGGATGATGAACCCGGAGCTGATGCCTTGGGTTCGGATTTCATCCCGGAGGGTTTCGTACATGTTCATCGGTTAGTCCCGGAGCTCAGAGGTAGTAAGTTCACCCTCTTCATAATAGCCTTCGTCGATATCCGCGATGCCGAGCATTTCGCGTTCGAAGATCGCGTTGGTAACGTATTCGACAGCTGCGACGTTGTCTGAAGCGGCAAAACTGATCGCAACTCCTACCACCGGGGCGGGGACATCGTAATCTTTTTCACCGTCAGTTGGGATGAATGGGTAAATGACGAGCAAGGCCTCGTTTTCGGCGCGAACCAAGCGACAGTCCGAACCGTTGGCACGTTCGGGAAGCTTTTCACCTTCCTTGAAACGGGAATGAGTCAAAGCCAACGCAAGGTCGCCACGGGTCCGTCCCACATGCTTGTCAATAAGATCGTGGTGGGCATCTAATCCCTTCTTTCCCTTCAGTGAAAGCGCCACCTCTGGCGTGATGACATCCAGGTCGATATCAAACGAGTGGTCACCTGGGTTGATAATGTTGTGCTTATTTGGCGAGAAGTCTTCGGGGTCGAAGGTATCGCCATCAATTCGTCGACGAAGCGGGGCCAAGGACCTTCCCGCCGCCACGAACTTATGCGCCTCCGGAGCACGCCGTGGATCGGTAGAAGCACAGACTACGGTCCACTTCTCCGCATACCTAGTATTCTCAGTCCTTTGCTTATCCAAGAACGAGAGGATCGCCTGCTTCGTGAAGTGATTGGTCCGGTAGGGGATCGAAAGAGTTGAGATGAAATCACGCACAGCCTTCATGCCGAGATCCCGCTTCATGAGATATTTACCTTGGGGAGTCCAACCAGGGGTCGCTGATATGAAATCCTGTAGGGCGGAGAAGTTTCCGCCAATCGCCGAACGTTCGAACTTGTTGGTCTGAATGAGCTGGAAAGCGAAACTCAAGGTTCGCTTAGTTCCGCTACGCATCTTGGAAAGCGCAGTGATCCGGAGCCCATGCGGATGGCTACGAACCTTGAGTCCGTATTCGATCGGAGTCTGCTTGGCGGCGAACATCTTGACGAACTCCATGCGGAGCTCACGGTCCGCCAAGGCGATGTGCTTGTACCATTCGATGAGCTGTCCGGAAGTATAGATACGGCATACGTCGACGTAGCCATCTTTGTATCCGAACCAACGCCCCATCTGCATGAGCGTGTCGTACATCTTGGAGGTACGGAGGAAGTAGCTGACCGAAAGCGACTCCAAGGTGAGACCTCGGGAGAGTTTGTCCCCGCCGATGGCAATCACACTGAGTCCATTCTCGCGATGCTTGTCATAGTCGAGGAACTCACCGCTCTTTCCGTGGATGTTGCGTACGTCGATCTTTAGTAAGACATGGTGCAGCTCACCATGAACCTCGTCCCAGGTGACGGGAATTCCCCTGTCAGCCAAAGGCATTTTTTCAAAGGTCTTGGCGAAATCTCCATCCCAGACGTCCTTGAACTCGGCGAGCACCGACTTGGAGCCCGTACGGACGCCGGCCTCGAGGCGATCTTTCTCAGCCTTAAGCAGCGCATGATAGCGGTTCATCACTTCGGTGAACCTGGACAGGTGCACGAGCATGGAGTCGTGCTTGGACATGCTTGTCGTACGTCGACGCACGTTACGGACCGCGCATGTGATCACAAAAGCCTTAATGGCCGTCTTCAAGGAATCAGGCAGCGCCTCGGGCACGAAATCGATCTTATGCTTGGGAGGCACAAAAGCCTCGAATTCCTCGTCGATAACATCGAGGTTTCGGACAATCGGAAGGCCGTCGACGCCTTCGATGCCGGTATCGGGATCATCATCGCTTCCGAAGACCTTAGCGACACCCACGTAGTTATCCGGAGCCGGGATATTGACGATAAAGTTGCGGGGGAAGATGTTCTCGGCATCGTCTGAATCGGAAAACAGGTTGGCGTAGGGCGTCGCCGTATAGCCGACATAACTAGACTGCTGGAAGACCGTGAGCAGTTCCACCATGGCGTTATTGATAGCCGTACGGTCGGTCTTACTGGTGTTGATACTCGCGTGGTCAGCCTCGTCATCGATGAGCAGCATCGGACAACCCGAAATCCACTTCTCATCCCCATCCTCACGGCCTGGCCTACGCAAATCAGCAGGCTTAGGCGACCCAGCCACACGCATCACCCACTTCCTGAGGTTTTTGAGAATCGAAGCATGCTTCTTAACGACCAAAATGACCGGGTCGCTCCCGATAGCGACATTCTGCCCCTGCAATGCTTTCGCACTAAAATCCCGGTCATAAGTAGTAAGCTGTTGTACCACGGGGGCAGAGCCAAAAGCCCCCACGCCGAACAACATACCCGTGGCGGCGTCCGCACGCGTGTCTCGGCCGACGACCCCGGAATCGATGCGACCCTGGGTCTGAGTTCGTAGATTATCATGAATACCGGCGACGACGACGATGAGCTTATATCCGGCATCGACGGCCTTGTTGATCAAACCGCAATAGTTGGCGGTCTTGCCTGACTGAACGCTACCAACGACCAGTCCGCGTACCGTCCACATACCCTGCCGCTGAGGATCCTCCAAGAGACCAAGAATCTGATCCGTTACTGTGTTAACTTTAGCCACGACAGGATCCGGCATGCCGTCTTCATCCAGCATCAGTTGGCGGTAGCGATTCCAGTGAGACCAATCGATATCCGGACGACGCTTATAAAGCCATTCGATGTGCGACTTGTGGTCACCCGTGAGCACCAAGGAATCCCCGACCAATCGGGAGTAACTATGGAAAAGGTAGGCCACTACCGACTTCTTAACCTTTTCGTCAATCAAAGCGGCCGCGTCAGGGTCGCCCAGCTCGAGCATCTGAATGGCCTTCTCGACCGCGGAGATGACCTCCGGCTCAGTCGGCACTTTGATTTCGCGGCCTTTCAGAAGCCTATCCAACACCACGCGGGCGTTGGTCTTAAGGGCAGGAGTAGGATCATTTTCCATGATTAGAGTTGAGCGATGGTTTCGGGGAAGTGGCTAAAGGGGTATGTCTTGTGGAGCATGTCTTTGGCCTCGGCATCATCGTCGCACATCGAACGATAAACCGCGAAGGCCTCGCGGAATTTCTTGAGGCGCACCTCATCGGTATCCCCTTCGAAGGCGCCGGCGACGGAATCAGGCTTGTTGCTGTTGGCCAGGCCAATGTCTGCGGTCGGCAAAGTCTGCTCGAGAAGATCCATCAGGAGGTCCAAGGCCTTCTTGTCTTTCACGCTATCGCGGACCCGCTTGTAGAGGTGGTGCTGCTTGTTGACCAGGAAGTAGGTCAGTCCACCCTCGGCCTTCTCCATCTTGGTCCAGGCGAACTCGATGTCGCCTTCCACGGTCGAGGCGAGCGCCTTACGACCACGATGCCGATAGATCATGTAGGCGCGTTCACGGAGGGCTTCGGCGGCCTTCTTGAGCCGGTCCTTCACGCCGTCCGGCAAGGAGACGTTGGTCTTGGTCACGCTGACGCCAAGGTCTAGGTCGAGGCTGTTAGGGACCTCCACGGAGATACGGGCGAGCTTATAGTGGTCGGCAGGTCGGAGCATGCCCAGCCAGCCTCCGGCGACGATGATTCGGTCGCGTCGGTAGACATAGAAGCCCTGCTGGGCATACCAGCCGGCCGGACCTCCGACGGACTCAGCCACCTGCTGCGAAAGACGCTTCGGATGCGGCATGATACCGCAGATGACCTTGATGACCTCACCCTTGTACTTGAAGCTTTCCGCGGGAACGAGCTCGGGAGCTGGCCGAGAAGAAAGGGGATTCCAGGCAGGCACCTTGACCTTGCCCACGCCGATCGAGACGTTGCCCTTCTCGATAAAACGGTGAAAGACCATACCGAGGTGGTTGAGGGCCTCGTTGAAGCTGGCGTTGAAAGAGGTTTCGGAGCGTGTGTTTCCATCGATGCCACCCGAAAGAAGCGTGTCCATCTTCTCCCAGACGACGACGGTGCCGGACTCACGCTTCTGGAGCTCATCGCATAGGCCGTCGACGAGCGGACCTTCTCCGCGGGAGAGAATCCAACGATCGCGCTCCGAAATGACGTCGACATCCCAGCAGCGAGCCACGACGTTCGACCCCTTGGCCTTGGTGATGACGGTAACCTTCCGGCAGGCCCAGATCGAGGCCGTCTTAAGTCCGAGACCGAAGCGCCCTAGATCTTTTGCCGCACGCGTCTCCCTAGGGCTCTTGCTGCCGAAACGCATGGCGTTGGTCAGCTCCTCCTCCGTCATGCCTAGGCCGTCATCTGAGACCGCCAAGGTCGACGTTGCGCCGGACCAGTTCACCCTAATGTCGATGTTCTTGGCCTCAGCGGTGATGCTGTTGTCGATCAGATCGGCCAACGCGGACGGCAGCCCGTAATCGAAGGCGCGGAGGCTCTCGACACTGGCTTTGGCGGAAGGGGGCAGCTCCTGCTCGGACATCCCTGCGTTATGCCCTGACCGACCCTAAGCCGCCAACCTAAACCTTATTTTTCTTATAAAAATTATCCACGGAGCGCCGCCCAGACCCGCTGGCCGATCTGATAGGCCAGGTAGGGGGGCACGGCGTTGCCGACCTGATGGTACTGCTGCGTCCGGTTACCCATGAAGAAGTAGTCGTCCGGGAAGGTCTGGATCCGGGCGGCCTCGCGGACCGAGAAGCTGCGGGCCTGGGCCGGGTCATAGTGGATGTAATAGTGCCCGTCCTTGGAGATATGCGAAGTCACCGTACCGCTCGGCTTGTCGGCCAGCTGTACCTTGAAACGATCTGCGAAGACCATCGGGCTATCGTCATGGACGTTCTGATGCTTAGGCAGGAGTGCCTTGGGCACGTCATCATGAAGGGTGGGGCTTTTGCCGGTCTTCTTGGCTTCGGCTGCCCACCAAGCGTAGCGCTCCAAGTCCTCCTTCATGTGTGAGCGGGCCTGGTGATTCAACAAGACGTCGTCCAACTGGCTGGACAACGGCGAAAGGAAGGCAAACAGGCTGTTAGGGAGGCATTCACGCAATCCCGTGGCCTTCGTCATAGGCTTACCGGTCTGCTTGAGGCTGTAGTCCTTGCGATCCTCTCCGGAATCCAAGCCCTTGAGGGAAGGCAAGTCCCCGATTGCTTCGGCCACAGTGACAAGTTTGCGGGCAAGCAGAGGCTCGGGGGTCACTTTCAAGTCCTTGCGGATACCGACGATGATTACGCGGTGCCTGGTCTGCGGTACGCCGTGGCGCTCAGCCTGGATCAGGAAGTCGTCGGAGCCCATGCCTGGCAAGGCGCCCTCCTCTGCTTCCAGCGAATGGAGCTCATATCCCTTGCTGCCGGCGCCCCGCAGGTCCTTGAGGATGGCAGGCAGAATAGGCTTACCGGCGACCTTAGCCGTATTGAGTCCCTTGACGTTCTCCATGACGAAGATTGCGGGCTCAAACTTCTCGATGATGGCGAGGTACTCCTTGTAGAGGAAGTGACGGTGGTCAGCCTTAAGGCCATCGTGGTTCTGCATGCGCGAACGACCCACAAGTGAATATGCCTGACAAGGTGGACCGCCGATCAGCACCCAGGTCTTAGCCTTACCCAAACGCTCCTTGATCAGGGAGTGTATCAACAGGTTGTCCTTCCCCAACTCCAGATGGCAGGCCTCTTCCTGGGCCTCCGTCCATTCAGGAAGCTTGGCCAGTTCCGCTAATGCAGACTGCTTGGCATCGAGGGTATCGGAGGCGAGCAGATCCAAATAGGCCGGTGGAACCTTACGGTGATGGCGCATCCATGCCCGGTAGAAGGCTCTTAGCCTGAGCGTCTCGATCGCATGGGGGTCCTTCTCGATCGAGATGATGGTCCTGAAGGCCTTGCCATCCTCCACGCGCGAGAATCCCTCCCCCAGCCCGCCAGGGCCGGCAAAGAGGTCTACCACGGGGATGGGGTTAGCTGACATGACCAGAGGGATAACAGGAAAGCCTTGGCATTCCAGGCATAAAACAAAAGAAATGCATCATGCGGAATATCAAGGAATCGGACATGTACTATCCCCTACTGCTTGTCCTCAAGTGCTATCAAGGCAAGGCAACCAAACCAGAAATCGCAGACGCGCTAGCCATGGTCATGCGGGCGCCGAAAGAATACCTTGAGACCCCGTCCGGCGCAAAAACCCAAGAGACACAATTCATGAAAGACCTCAACTGGGCGGGCAATCGCCTAGGACATGCCGGGCTACTTAAGAAAGTTCCGCGTTCCCACTGGGAACTAACTCCTCTCGGCATGACGCGAGACTTCAGCGACACCGAGCTGGCGCTATTCGTCTCTCAACACAATAAGTGATAATTCTGAATTGAGTAATCCTTATAACCCTAGTCTACACTGATAAGCCATCTCCGGCAGCCACAGCCCTGGCTCAAACAACTAAGCAGGCGCATCTAGAGTTTCGCAACCCGCAGCTAAGAGCTTCTGATATGTATCGTCCAAGTCCTGTTGTGGAGGCACGAAAATCACCGAACCTTGGCGACCCCGGGTAAGCAATACACGATATGTATTCCTTCGTAGCGCGAGAGGATTGCGTATGGTTGCGGCCTTCAACCATTTCTTGCCCTTCGAGATATCCCAGCTGCTCTCAGAAACTTCGGCTCTCTGAGCAGTCCAGGTAAAATCATTGCCCCAACAAACCAAGGCCGCATCTAGTTCGAGTCCTTGGGCTTCGAACTGCGTGATAGCCTCTCGCAGTCGTCGACATGAGTTGGGGTTAATTTCATCCTCAACATACCACTCGCCTACCGGGAGGTACTTCCCAATCTGAGGAACTCCATAAGCGCCAAGGCATTTGTCACGAGACGAGATCATTAGCCCAAACCGGGCTTCAGCATCCTTGATAAACCGGCTCCAAAGGTATCGCTTAGCGACCTCAAGGTCTCGGGTAACCCGCATCACTACGCCGGACTCCTTACAATTAGCCGCAATTTCCCTGAGCCTGTCATCGGGCAGACTCTCATCTACAAGTCCGGAAACCCACTCGTGAAGATGGACGGCTCCGCTGAATCGGATCGAACGGTCCAGGAACAAGGCGCCCTCGACTATATACTGAGATTCTAGGCCAGCTTCGGCGAATAAGTGTGCATATGCCATCGGACCATAGATGTCCCAACTACCGGAATCAGGACTAGCCTTGATGGCATCAGCCCACTGCTTCACACCCCCCTCTTCGCCGCTGTGTATTTCTTGTCCACCTCCAATCAATCCAAGGACGGTGCACCACTCCGGTACGCGTTCGGAAAACCAGACGAACATCTCAGGCTCAGACTTAACCAAAGTTACTTCTGCCGCTTTCGCCGGCTTTCCTTTCTTAGCCTCTTTTTTGGCCTTTTTCTCAAGACTCTCCCTCACCTTCTGTTCGTCCCATGCGCGCTGGGCCTCATCGAAAACCATGAAATGCTGGGGTGGAATACGCTTCGGGTTACTGTAGTATTCAACGTACTCACGAACGTTACGCACTAAAGCCTTGGCATCTACTTGATGCTTCTTGAACTCGTGCTTCAACACGCTGACCAAGGGCGCATTTCCAGTCAGAAAAATTGCGGCCTGGCTATTCGGCTGACCCGCTCTCGGCAATGCCAACGAACTAATCTTATCGCTCACTGCAGCTCGAATACCCACTAGAGTCTTGCCGGTACCGGGGGCGCCGGAAAGTAAAACTAGGGATCTACGCTTCAAAGAGGCCGAACGCTCGGCGACCCTCTCCACGACTGACAAAGCTTCATCTGTCTTGACGGCTGAACGATGCACGCGCACCAAACGCCCCTCTTTGATGATTTCCCTGATGCCTTTCAGCAAGGCAGGCGCAGGAAGATAAGCGTCAGGGGCCATGAATCGCTCCAAATCAATGGGTTCGCCCGTCGATTCTGCGCATAGTTTCAGGACAAGCTTGTGGACCTCCTGGGGGCCACATACGTGCACGCCAGAGTGATCAAGCATAGCCATCTTGCCGCCCATTAGAACAAGAACGGCATCAGCCTTCCGGTCATGACATTCACGGTGATAACTCTTGAGCGTGGATAAGTAATAACGCGCCTGATCGATGTCTGCCCAGTCTAGGCGGGGATACCCTTTATATTCCAAAACCAGGATACGGTCATTAAGTAGAAAAATTGCGTCGGAGCGCCGTGACTCCATCGGCATTAGATACTCAAGCAGGGCAGAAAACTCTTTGGACTGCGGATCTGAATCTAAGACTCGCCCCACCTCCTGTTGCAGCGACGGGATCGAGTTCTCCCATGCCACGACTTGCTGTGAAGATGCTTCCTGTATGAAGCCCTTAAGCGACTCCAGCAGGTGGTCCGGAGAAGTAGCCCTGAATATGGGGAACTTACCTGACCACCCGGCATCGCGACTTTGACGGTAGCTGAATCCAGAGTTCGAAGGGGTTTCGGACATTCCGGCAGCTTTTCTCCAAAGTCGAGGTATGGCCAGCTAGTTTAATTAGCAACGAAGTGAAATAATATTCCATCATTACAGTGAACAAGCAGGAGACCAAGATCACTTAATCGTACACCCAAACACCTCACCAGCGGGATTTCCCCAGTTGAGGACGGCATCCCTCAGGTATCGACTGGCCTTGTCAGGCTAGGAACGGTTACCAGCACGAACATACATATGTTTCTGAATAGCCGAAACTAACACCTGATGACCGAGACCTAGGACCAAAGCGTAACCAAGGCCGCACGTTGTGCCTCCCCACCCTACTTCACTGCCCGCCGATACAGTCCGAACAAAGATATACCCTGAGGCCACCACGGGCATCGACGTTAGGCAGTCCGCTCTTGAACCTACCCGAGAGCTCGTGAGGACAGGTCTTACCCCAAGGCCCCCAGCAGTTCTGAGGCTGCGTGGATGCACCGGCTGGAACAGGCGTAGGGGTTCGACCTGGAGCAGCCCCCTGCCCTGACGCGGCCTGGGGCTTCAAATCAGCCCCAATATGCTTAGCGGCCGCAAACAAGGCCTGCCCCCAAGCCGCTGCCGACGGACGACCTTCTGGCTTTTTCGACTCAAAGGCATTCGAGAAAAGCGTGGCGAGCTGGGTCGGCAGCTTTGCAAGGCCTTCATGGGGCGGCGGGATGACCTGGAATTGTGACCGGTTAGCCCCGTGTACGTACATGCCCGCTTTGATCAGATCGGCGATTTCAGGACAGTGAGGCGCCGTGGGCTTAAGGGTCCCCGTGTAAGGGTGGATGCCCAGCAGGATCTCGTAGATGATCACGGCCAGCGCAAAGCAGTCCCAGCTCTGCTTGATAGCCGGCCCCTTTCCATACTCCATCCCGTAGCACTCCATAGGCATATAATCCGGACTGCCGAGAGGCCCCCAGTAGATCTTACTACCGAGCTCAAACTGGATGGAATCGACGTCGACGACGGAAACTTTTCCTTCCGGCGAGATGAGAATGTTCTGGGGCTTCAAATCCACGAACACATACCCCAACGCATGGATGTATTTGACGGCTGCCGATATGTTCAAGGCTATGGCCAGGCGGTTCTTGAGACCATCAGCTGACTTTCGGTCGACCTTTTCAGCCAACAAAGGCCGTACGCCACCGGGCCACCGTAGATTCGTGAGATTAGACAGCTGGACGCTTTCATCGATGGCCAGGGGCATCACATAACCTGTCGGCTCGGCGACCCGCTGCTTATGGACTAAATCTATCGGCCAGCACAACTTGCCCCAGCCAGCCTCGAGAGGATTCGGAGCACGGGCAAGCATATGAACCAGCTTCTCGAAGTCATCGGACTTGGGCTTGGTGAGAAGCTTAACGCAATACTCGGTGCCACCAGGGCCTTCGGCACGGTAGACCTCGCCTGCTCCACCTGAGGCGAAAGGCTTGGAAGCCAACTTGAGGCGACCCAGTTTGGCGGAGCTCAGGATCATCCGCGCAGCGCGAGCAGCAGGGTCTTGTCGTCGACCTGGGTCTTAAGCTTAGGGGTGCCCTCCGTGAGGAAATCCTGCCAAAGCTTGTCCAACTTTTCTTGGGGAACGTTTTTGACCGTATAGGCCACAAGCTGATTGGCGATCTTCCCGAGGAATTCGTTAGACGGCTGGTTGGGGTCGATGACCTTTTGTCCGGAAGGGTCAAAGGTCGAAACCTTCCAGCAGACATCCTCCGGGCCATCCGAGAGGGCCACGACGGCCCGAGTACGAGCCGGAATGAACGTGACCCTGACCAACTGTTCCAAGGAGGCAGGCTCAAGCATCGTCATGAAGACCGTAGAGTTCGCCAAAGCCCCCTTGTGAGGGGTCATCAAGGCACGCCAATGTCCCGAAGCATCCAAGTACCCTGCCCTGCCATCACCCACATGGGCGCAGGCTACGAAATCAGGTCCGGCTAACACGACGATACAGGTGCACCCAAAGTCGCTAAAGTTATGTCGGTCCGTCTGGGATTTGGCTTTGAGGGCTTGGGTAGCCTCGAGGAAAAGCGACCGTGCACGCTCCGTCCAGGACTCCTGGTTAAAGACTTCGCCCGCTTTGATCAGTTCAAGGAATTTTGAGCTGAGGTGCTTGACCACGAAATCAGCCCCGACCTTGGAATGCTTCAATGAGCCGGCGCCGTCGCAGACGATCAGCAGGGCGTTTTCGCCCTCGATGACCAAATCATGAGCATCTTGGAGGAAGGGCTTACGGAACCCCTGCACGGAAGCCTTGAGATGGGCCCAGCCGGAATCAGGCGGCAAGGCGTCGATGGGCACCAAGGGTTGGCCGGTTGCACCACCTTTAGCCGGGCGAGTGAGTTCTGCGACCATGGACTCAAGCTCAGCGATTCGAGCCTCGTGCTGCTTGATGACGTTCAAGTGACTGGCACAATCGACGCAGTTGATGACGAAAGGCCCCCAAGACTGATTGACCTTAAGCTGAATGACCGAGCGGCTCATCAGATCTTGAAGCCGCCGTCCCATGCGTCGTCCGAGTTCTTCTTCATGGCATCAGAGACGTTCTGGCCCTTGGCGACGTCCGCGATCGTCGAAGAAAGCCAACGGAAGAACTCGGAGAATTTGAGTCCGGAGAGCTTGCGGGGCTCCATCTTCTCGTGGGAGATGAACTCCAAAGTGGACATCTTGGCACCGGTTACCCCGATAGCCATGAACCAGAAATCTTCGTCGTCCATGCCTTGCCTGATTTCCGCGGCCAGCCTCGGCAGTTCACCCTGCTGAACGGAGTCCGGGTCCCCGTCGGTGATCATGATCACCCAAGGGCGGAAATACGTCTGGCCGGTCCGCTTGTACCACTCTTTCCGCTGAATGACCATCTTGATGCCCTCTCGGACGCCATCGATCATCATGGTCGTGCCGTTGACGGTCAGCGGCTTGAAGTTCAGGGATTCGGCCAACTGTGGCTCGAAGACACGGGTAACCGCGGTATCGAAGGTTATGATGCCCAGTTCGAGTTTCTGGCCGAGGTTCGCCGTATCGGCCCGGATTTCCTTGAGAAAGCTCTGGATGCCGAAATTCAGCTGGTCGATGCTCTCGCCGGCCATGGAGGACGAGGTGTCCAACACCAGGGCGACGCAGCATTTCTGGGAGTAGTTCTGGACTTCTTCCGCTTCGAAGGGCTTTTCGTACATAAGATTATTGTTTAGGAGATAGGACACAAAAATCGGATGACAAGAAAGAGGTGCTGCCAACATCCAAAGCGACGTCAGGCCAGGATCTTCCGGCAGTATTCTAGAAAATCACGGCTTTCCTTGGTGCGCTTCTGCCTTGAGGCCGTTATTTCAACCAAGGCCTCCAACAGCTGGTTTTTTAATTCGGGGTAAGCTTCGGTGGACAATTGATCAACTAAGCGGGTAAGCCCTGAATAGGTGTCATCCACCTTTGAATCGATAAGCACGAGCAGCTCATCCCTACAAGCCTTAGCCCACTCCGTGTCGGTGATTCCTGCGCATAGCTGATCGGCGAACTTCTTCAGCGCCTTATCTTGACGGTAAGTCGGGC
>JACCDW011446350.1_pt1 | contig 21476 bp, 15 predicted proteins | sample 7449781 | NCBI WGS metagenome assembly JACCDW01 (sample SAMN15323449, study PRJNA562643) | freshwater metagenome | isolation source: river surface water | place: USA:Blue River Watershed | collected 2017-08-18
TGCCGTGGATCCAGCTCCATGTACTTCTGTATCTCGCACTGACGGCAGCGTGAAATACGAGGCACACCAAGAATGTCCTTCTTTGCCCGCTTGACTTTGTAGAAGTCAGTCTGCGGTTTGTGCTCTTTGCAGATATTGCACTGACGGAGCGCGGGACACGTCATCACCATGTGCTGATTGCGGTGCGCTTCCATGTGTTCGTGGCAGTGCAGACATAGACGTAATTAGCATCCCAGCATATCTCGCCAGCTACGCCAGTATCGGTAGCCGATGCCGGTGTTTTTGCCGTAGCAATTCTGATGCGATTGTCGTTTACCTGTAAGAGTGATCCGCCAGACTGCGAGGACGTGCCAACTAACAACCTGCCGGAGCTGTCGATGCGGGCGCGTTCGGACAAGGAAGCGTTGAATACATCGGATGCCCCTGTGTAAAATTTAATCTCCCCAAGAAAGCCGTTGGTACCAGCTCCGTTCATGCCGATGGCAGCCATGCCGTTTGAGCTGCCGTTGTCGGTCCGCTTGTAGAAGCGTTCGGTTGTGCGATCTCCTACAGTAGAGCCAGCAGAGTCAAGACCAATGTTTCCGTCTCGGACTTCAAAAACCTCTGCTGCAGAGCTTTCTCCAATTCCTATCTTGCCTGTGCTGCTAATAAACAACCGCCCAGTGCCATTAGTCGAGATGGCTACTTGGTCTGCGCCGGGAGAATAAATGCCGGTGTTAGTGTCACCAGTGAAAGCAATAGAAGGAGCAGAAGCGCTGCCACCAGCAGCGCTAATAATGCCAGTAGTTTGAATGGTTTGACTGCCAAAATTAGGACTAATCTTCGTGCCAGCAATAGCAGCACTTGCATTAACATCAGCATTAACAATGGTGCCATCGGCAATCATTGTGCTAGTAACCGTCCCACTGTCGCCAGTAGTAACTACAGTGCCAGTAACATTCGGCAGCGTAATAGTACGATCAGCAGTGGGATTGACAACAGTGAGAGTCGTTTCAAAGCCGTCGTCAACACTGCCCTCAAACACTACATTGGCATTATTCATGACGAGATCGCCCGTCATCGTATCGCCAGTGGCGTTTACAAATTCGCCGGCTTCACTGCGCCATGCAGCACCGTCCCAAATCTTAAACACATAAGTGCCACCACTGGTATCAAGCCATTGCTCGCCAATAGAATTACCAGCAGTACCACCGCTTGCAGGCACAGCATTAGGAGCGCCGCTGCCCACATGCACAGGCCCCACTTTTACCAAGCTTCCATTGCTGTCCTTGAAGAACATGCCAGGAGCGCCACTTGCATAGTTAATGGCAATTTGCCCATCAACCATAGAAGCAGGATTTGGACGCTTATCCAGCGTTGAGGAACGTAAATGCTGAAGAACGCCAGCCATAATTAAAAGCCTTTCAAAATTGAAAAAGACTAAATAGTCTTTCGCAATTCTAAAAGGCTTTGTTTACTATTGATCAGAATGTTCCTTCATCAATGGTGGCATCAATGGTGCCAGCGGAGAAATTGCCGCTGCCATCACGGGCAACAATTGCACTAACAGTGTTTGCGCTAGTAGCAGTGGTAGCACTATTGCTAACTTTGCCTGCAGTGGAGATGGTGTTGAGTTTAGTATCTGCAATACTGCCAGCCAGCATTGTGTTTGTAACAGTGCCGGTGTCTCCGGTGGTAATAACAGTACCAGTTACGTTTGGGAGTGTAATGGTCCTGTCTGCCGTTGGATTAGCAACAGTAAGAGTGGTTTCAAAATCATCGTTAACGCTGCCTTCAAAAACAACAGTGACGTTAGTTCCAAGGTTCAACGTGCCGGTCATTGTCCCGCCGGCCACTGGCAACGCAGCATTAGCTAGGTCATAGGCGCTCTTAACTGCAGTGGCAGTAGCAGCAAGCGTTGAGCTAGTAGTAGACGTGCTATCAGTGAGCTGAACAACGCCAACTGCAGCAGTAGTGGCGCCGCTGATCGTAATATGAGGCGTGGTGGTGCCACTAACAACAGCCAATGGTGCAGTGGCATTCACGCTAAGAACAGTGCCGCTAGCAGGCACTGCCCACTTGACGCCAGAAGTTTCAGCAGAATCTGCAGTAAGAACAGTGCCATTTGCTCCAACTGCAAGTTTTGCGAATCCTCCAGTGCCCGATGCAACAAGAATGTTTCCCTTCACATAGGAAGATTGTCCGGTGCCGCCATAACCAACGGCTAATACGCCACTTGCAACGTTATTAACATTTCTGCATTCATTACTTACTTCTTCAATGGCAGCTTGCACATTGGTGCTGCCAATGCTTGCCGCTGGACTAAAGCCAACTTGCGATGCTGTTTGGCTCACATAAGTGGAGCTAACGTCAATCTCCACCCATGCAGTGCCATTGCAAAGAATGATATCAGGAGGAGCAAGGAGGCTTTCAGGGGCGGGAGAAGTGCCAGTACCGCCACTTTCTACCACCACGTAATAGCTATTAAACGTTGCAGTGGCAGCAGGGAGGGGCTGACCAATTGTTAAACCAACTGCAGCGCCTTCAGTGGTGGTAGAAGAAACAGTGTTGCCGCTTGCATTGTAAGTGCCGGCAAAAACAATTTCGCCAATACTGACACCCACTGGATTCCAAACGTTACCATCCCAAAGATATAAATCCTTGGACAATGGATTGAAGAAGTATTGTCCAATGAAATCAGCGGCAGGCAGCGCTTCGCCAAACTTTGTAGTGGAATAGTTTGCAAGATTCGTTGCAAGAATGGCGTCGTCAGCAATAAATCCGCTACCAAAGAAGCCGGTGGTAATTTTGCTCGCGTCTAACGCTGGAATGTCATCAGCAACAAGAGCAGTCGCTCCGGAACTTACATGCCCCTCGCTGTCAACTTCAACTTTATAAAAAACACCACTTGCAATACTATTGGTGTGCCCAATCGCATCGCCAGTCATAGAAAGACCAGCGCCAGCGGCGACAGCTCCTTTAACGCTTGCAGTGGCAGTAGGCAGATCGTTACTGGTTAAAGCTCTAAACGTAGGAGCGGCGTCGCTGCCACTAGCGGGACCAATAAACACGCGATTTGCAGCTTGCGTATTTAACGCTGGAGTGATAATAGCTGAATATTCATCTGGATAAGCTGTAGAGAAAGAATAAACAGTGTCCCCAGAAATTGTTACAACGCCAAGAGCAGATTGCTGCAGCCATTCCGTACCAGTCCAGGTGTATTCAACTGCGTTGTTTGTATTAATCCATTGCTGACCAATAAAGGCGCCGCTTGCACTGGGCGATGCAGCAGCAACAATTGAGGCACTTTGATCTGCTAACGCAACAGCTTCAACGGCTCCATCGGCAATCTTGCTGCTCGTAACTGCACTATCTGCAATCTTTGTTTCCGTGACAGATCCAGTGGCGATGGTGGCGGCAAAGCTTCCAGTGCCAGTGCCAGTAACGTCTCCAGTGAGAACAATGGTTTGATCGCCAGTATTAGTGCCAGTAGAAGTGCCAGAGAAAGTGCCGTTTTGAACAGCAAGTGTGCCAAGGCCTAGCGTTGCCCGAATGTCTTCTACAGTGGCATCATCAAGAATTGACCTAGCTGCAGCAGTACAAGCAATTTCTTCTAAAGTGCCGCTTCCAGCAGTTGCGCGACCAATAATTACATCAGACTGACTAGAGTTTTGAATTTTGGCAAATGAAATAGCCCTGTCTTGCACTGAAGCAGTGGCAATGCTATCAGCAGCCATTTTGCCTGCAGTGATTGCCGCGTCAACAATTTTGGCAGTTGTAATGCCACTATCAACAAGCTTTGCAGTGGTAACGCCACTGTCAGCAATTTTGGCGGTGGTGATTGCACTATTGGCAATGTCAGCAGTAAAAATAGAACCAGCGTCGTAATTGCCGCTAGCAACTGTATTTTGCACTGCCAAAGAACCAAGTCCAAGCGTAGTGCGTTGAGCACTGGCGTCTGCATCGTCGAGCAACGCAAGGCCAGCAGTGGTAATTGAAGACGTCGTATAAGTGTCGGAGGCAGTGGTGTAAATAATCTGCCCAGAAGCAGTGGTGAGTCCGGCGATGGAAGCCAATGCTGCGTCATAAGCTTGCACATCAGTGCCAATGACAAGGCCAAGGTTGCTCCGAGCGTCAGAAGCAGTGGAAGCGCCAGTGCCGCCATCTTCAACGGCAAGATCAGTGATGCCACTAATCACGCCACCATTGATGGTTGCATAAGAAATGGTGCCACTGCTGAGCACAGCCGTGCCGCCTGTAATGACCACGCCAGAGGCGGCTTGAATGGCCATGCTCTCAAGGCCAAGAGTGGTGCGCTGCGCCGTAGCGTCCGCATCATCTAAAAGAGCACGACCGGCCTCAGTGAGCGTAATCTCTTCTACATTGCCACTACCAGCACTTGCCCTGCCAAGTAGCACGCCAGATGCTACTTGCTGAATCTTGGCGAAAGTAACTGCATTATCAGCAATGTCAGCAGTGACAATAGACGCGCTTGCATAGCTCCCCGATGGGATGGAAGAAGCGGTGATGACAGCTCCAGTTAATTCTCCCGATGACAGAGAAAGTTTCTCAATTGTGACTGCGCCAGATGCGATTTTGGCGGTAGTCACTCCGCTATCAACAAGATTGATTGTTGCAACTGCGTCAGTGGCAAGCTTGCTTTGCGTGATGCCACTGTCTACTATGTTGATCGTATTAACAGCATCAGAAGAAAGCTTTGCTTGCGTAATGCCACTATCAACAATATTGATGGTTGCCACTGCATTTGCAGCAAGCTTGCTTTGCGTAATACCACTATCTGCCACATTGACAGTGGCTACGGCATCAGCAGCAAGTTTTTCTTGCGTAATGCCGCTTGCAATTAACTGAGCAGTATCTACACTGTTGCTTGCCATTTTCGCAAGCGTTACAGCGGAGTCAATAATGTTGACAGTAGCAACGGCTCCGCTAGCGAGCTTGACTTGGGTAATGCCACTAGCAACAAGCTGAGCAGTGTCAACACTGCCGCTTGCCATCTTGGCCAGTGTCACTGCCGAATCAAGAATATTAACTGTATTTACCGCATTGCTCGCAAGCTTAGATTGCGTGATGCCAGAATCGACAACATTAATTGTCGCCACTGCATCGGCCGCGAGCTTTGATTGAGTGATGCCACTATCAACAATCTTGGCGGTGGTCACGCCACTGTCAACTAGTTTCGTGGTGTTAACAGAATTACTTGCAAGTTTATCTAGAGTTACATTGCCATCCGCAATTTTAATTGTAGTAACACCGCTGTCTGCCAGTTTTGATGTGATAATTGCGCCATCTGCAATATCGACAGAAACAATGGAAGCTGCATCATAATCTCCGCTTCCAACCGTGTTTTGAATGGCCAAAGCGCCTAGGCCAAGAGTGGCTCTCTGTGCGCTGGCGTCATTATCATCTAGCAGTGCTCTTCCTGCTGCAGTAAGCGTGATGGTTTCTACATTGCCACTCCCAGCACTAGCGCGTCCAAGCAGGACGCCAGATGCCACTTGTTGGATTTTGGCAAATGTAACTGCATTATCAGCCAAATCAGCAGTTGCAATAGAGCCAGCGGCGTAGCTTCCTGGCAAGATAGAGCTAGCAGTAATTACAGTGCCACTCAGTTCTCCCGATGCAATATTTAGCTTGCCAATAGTGACGCTACCGGATGCCAACTTACTATTTGTGACGCCACTGTCAATTAAATTGATCGTTGTGACAGAATTTGCGGCAAGTTTAGACTGCGTAACGCCACTGTCGACGAGATTAATAGTCGCCACTGCATTAGCAGAAAGCTTGTCTTGCGTAACGCCACTAGCGATGAGCTGAGCAGTGTTGATACTGTCGCTTGCCATCTTTGCAAGCGTAACTGCGGCGTCGAGAATGTTGACAGTCGCCACTGCATTGCTTGAAAGCTTTGCTTGAGTGACGCCAGAATCAATAATGTTAATCGTTGCGACAGATCCGCTAGCAAGTTTTGCTTGTGTAACTCCAGAATCGGCAATATTAATAGTTGCCACTGCATCGGCAGCCAATTTGCTTTGCGTTACACCGCTGGCAACTAATTGAGCAGTATCGACACTTCCGCTGGCCATTTTGGCCAAGGTAACTGCGCTATTGACGATATTGATAGTATCGATGGAGCCGCTGGCCAATTTTGGCTGCGTAATGCCGCTATCTACGATATTGATAGTTGCCACTGCGTCAGCGGCAAGCTTTGGTTGTGTAATACCAGAAGCAAGTAGATTAATGGTTGCCACCGCATTGGCAGCAAGCTTATCTTGTGTAACACCACTGGCGACGAGCTGAGAAGTGCCAACGCTTCCGTTGGCCATTTTGGCGAGCGTTACCGCAGAATCAGTAATGTTGACTGTATTGATTGCATCGGCAGCAAGCTTAGACTGAGTAATGCCACTATCGGCAATATTGACAGTAGCCACTGCATTAGCAGCAAGCTTTGACTGAGTAATGCCGCTATCAACATAATTAATTGTGATAACTGAATTTGCAGCCAGTTTTCCTTGTGTAACGCCACTTGCTGCTAGCTGAACGCTATCGACTGCTCCGCTCGCAATCTTTGCATTGGTAATATTTGCATCAGCAATTTTTGCAGTAGTGACTGCCCCATCGTTAATCTTGCCAGTAGTAATAGCGAGATCTTCAATGAGGGAAGTGTTAATAGTATTACCAGTGGCAACGGCTCCAAGAAAAAGCGTAGAACGCGCTGTCGCTGCATCTGCATCATCTAACAGAGAGCGAGCAAATGAAGTGCAAGTGATCTCCTCTATATTCCCCGCGCCCGCACTGCTTCTTCCTAATAGGCGATCAGTGGCACTAACTTGCTGAATTTTGTCGTAAGTTAAAACGTTTGTTCCAATCGCGGCCGCGCCAAGCTTCGCTACGCTTGCTTGATTAATCTTTGAAATATCCAGCGTCGAAGTATCTGCAAGATTAAAGCCCGCTTGAATCAGGCTCTTCACTTGTACTTTCTTTGTCTGACTGGCACTTACATCCGCAATGGGGAGCACGTCATTAGACGATACGCCTCCCTGGGGAAGTTCTACAAGCTCCGTAATTCTTTGATCAGCCATTGCAGGAAGGTGCGAGTCTCAGTACAGTCTAGTCTTAAACGATATTAGCTATTATCAGTCGACAATTTCCTTGAGCAGATAATCCAATGCCTGCTCAAGATAGATGGCATCATCATCTTCCTTGAGGATGTATTCAGGCGGCACCCCAACACGCAGCTTGAATTCACCAGTGGTAACAAAATCAATAGAACATGCCACTAGCGCATCCGACGTAACAGTTACGCCAGCTCTTGTTACCACTGCTTCGATGTCGTAATAAACTTCCTCTCTAAAAGTCGGCGACTGCTCAATGGAGGACAACGAAAGAAGCGCCTTAAAATTACTGCCAACATCAAGGCGATTGATTACTTGCAACAAGAATAATGGTACATCTTGATTATTTACTGCTTCGTAACTGAATAAGCATTCAATGCTGCCATTGCCGCTAAGAAGTCCTGCAGAGTATTGCTGCTTGAACCTGTCGGACAAGCTGGTCGTTTCCATCGCCGCCCTGTCTGTATTAATCTCAAATGAGGTGACAGAGCCGAGCGTATTGTATCGGGTGTCTCTTATTTCAACCGTAATTTCAATGGGCTCGCCGTAAAACGTAGCCAGCTCATACTCATTCGCTCTTTCATTATTTATGGCATCATTGAAATCTTCAAACAAGCGGACGCCACCAGCTTGATTGACATTGGCATATGCCCTGGCGTTACTCGAAAATACATAATCACTTAACCTGAATTCATCGTAACCTTCAGGAGGCAGGCTTGAACTGGTCGTAATATCGTCATCATCCCACCCGACAAGACCAGCCGTGCCACCTGATGCCCATACTACTTCGCTGTAACCATCTACGTCTTCGCCTGGAATACTCCAAAACGAAGCAGGAAGAAAAAGAAGACCGCGCGGATCTTCCGTGCTAATTTCTAAAAGATCGCCCGTGATTAAATTATCATCACTTCCTTCAAAACTAAATCTATTTAGCGAAGTGTTGATGTCATCTGGAGAAACAATGGTAGTGAAAGTATTTTCGCCACCACGCTGTAGCTTGATTGCGCCTGTATGGCCAACAAAAAATGTCATCTCGCTACAGCCTTAATTATTCCATTGTACCTACGCCTAAAATCAGGTGGTGCCAGTAAGCGTGACGGTGGTCAATGGACCATCAATGGTGAAATTAAACGATACTGTTGTAAGCTCATCGGTGGCGGAAGAAATGCTGGCGCTATTAATGAAACCACTTGCTACGAATGACTGGCCAGTGCCCACTTCAAAAGTAAGTGCCACGCGATCACTATCAGTGATGGCTCCGGTTTTGGCAATTCGCTCCAGAAGATTAGTAGTATCAGTGGCGTCGCCATTGTAATACGACAGAGACGCACTACCGGTGGCGCTAAAAAGACCAGGCGTAAAAGTATTGGCAGTATCGCCAAGAGAAGTGGTGTCCAGCATGTTGACGGACGTATCAAGCGTCCAGTTCTTCACTTTGGAAATTTCGCTTCCACCAAGACGAAGCTTACCAGTGCGACCAGTGTAAAAAGGCATTGCTCTAAAGCTTTTGTTTAAATACTAGCATCATTTGTAATTAGCTGATGTCATACAGTCCAGTGTCAAATCTTACAATCAAGCTTTTTGTTTGCCCACTTTCCTCAACGCATGGATGTTCAACGGCCCTAATTGTCACTTCCCCTTCTTCCTCCATTGCCACTTCCACTACCCTAAAAACTCGCTTACCACTAACTGCAGTGCCAAGCACAAAAAGAGCATTCGGGAAAGCAGACAACGCAGGCGCTTGCCCATTTGTGTAGGCAATGTTTTGCTTGATTGGGGTTTGGCCTTGCCTGTAGATCAATGTAGAGAAAGTGCCATTAATGGACTCGCTAGCGAATGGGATATTGAGAGATCCATCGGCTAATACCATCCCAGAATGCACATCATTCCATTGATTTTCTTCCATGTGCACGTAAATATATGCGCCTGGCTGGATGGGTGCCTCTGTCGGGAAAGTCTTAAATTCAACGGCGCGACGAATATGACGGCGCTGAGAACACAGCAACATTGCGTAATGAATAGCTTGTGTTCTATTGGTTACAAAGTTAGATAAATCAAATGTGCGCCTAGACGCAAGTGCTTCGCTAGTGTCTTTGAGCTTGACCGTGACGCTAGTGTTTCTTGGGAATGGTTCATTAACTGGTTGATCTCTATAAACGATGGTTACAATCACATCTTGCGTCGATTCACCATAGTCAATAAAGTCTTCCTTGTAGCTATCTTCTAAAATATTTCCTTGATTAAACAGTGCCGCCACGTTAATATTGCGAGTGATCGTGCCGTCTCCAGTTGTTGGCACTGCAGGAATCAGAGCTTCTTTTCCGCCAATTTTGGCAAGTTCTAACAAGCTATAAGGTGCCACTTCGCTCCAAAAAGCTCGCCATGCCGTTTTGTCGGCAATTATGCCGTCCATGTAATATTTGTTTTTAGTGCAAAAAGCTTTTGCTAAAGCAAGGCTTCCTATGTCAATGCTGCTTGCGTCAACATATTCTCCAATACCATTTGTCCTGTCCAAAATGGTATCCAAGAAAATATCAGGAGCCCAGCATGATGGAGCGTTTGGAGATGATGGATACGATGCAGGTGAAAGTTCAATATTTCTAACAAGCTTTCCTTTTGTAACGAAAGCGCTCAAATTGCGCACATTTGTTAAACCAGCAGAACTGTAGGCATTCACTCCAAGTGTGGTCATGCCTGAGTACAACTGGGGGTAGTTGGCCAGCGGTTCAAGCTGTTGTTCAGTGACAGTAACTAGGCGAAATTCTGGGCCGCTATCGAAAGAATATTGAATGGAAGTATCAGCGTGAGTTGAGAAAACTGTCCATTCATCTACGCCATACGGGGAATGGTTTCGAGGAGGCAAATTGTTAATGCCGGGCTGTCTGCTATAGCCTCTGTACCGAAAAACTCCTGCACTTTTAACTGGGCCACGCGCTTCAAGGTAGATAAAGTTTAAGGCAGTACCCGCTTTAATTGCTTCCGACGGCGCATCAAAAACAGGCTCAAACTTAAATTGCCATTTTGTTCGCGCCTCTGGATTTTGAAAAATCAATGGAATAAAGGATTCTTTATCGTATGTTTTTCTAATGCAAAAAATTGTATTTGGAGATTGCCAGTTAGATTGACCAAGCTTCCTATAGAACGCTCTGAACATTGCAGTGCGTGCCTTATATCCATTGTCAGAGTCTTTGTATTTTTTCACGTCAGTTTCCCCATATTTACTTGCCCTTCCTTGAATGCGCATAAATACCTTCGCTTTCAAAGAAAAATGCACTAAATCTACAGGCGAAAGCGTTTCATAGTCGGCTTCATGCAAACGCACCAAGCACTTTGTGCCAAGGTAATCATTAAAACTATTTGGATTTTTTAGTTGATTTTTTACATTATTTAATTGAACTGTGACTACATTAATGCTGTTATTTAATTGATTCACCCTAGCATCGTATGCAGCCTGATCAATTTGTCCGACTGCCGCCACCTGCGATTGAAGGCGATGAAATGCCTTGACTAATTTGCGCAGCTTTTTTCTTTCAGTGCTAGCACTTGTATCGTTATTGTTGATATCAGGAAAAGAATTCCTGTCCACTTGAATAAGACCTTCAAAAACATACTGAATGCCTCCAGGACTAAAGACAATTTGCTGAGCACGAGCCAATTGATCCGCCACTATGCCTGCTGCAACACCGTGCTCTTCAATTGCGCGGGATAATTTGCTACGCCATTGCTTTAAGCTTTTCTTTGTGCTTTTAATCTGATCAATGACTTTTGCCTTTTGCTCTCGCAATTTTTTTCTCTTATCCTCATCCCCTTTTGCGTCTGCAATATCCTCTTGAATCGCGTCAATGTTATTCCTCAGGTTCTCAATATGCTGCTCGTGATTATCCACTTCTGTAGCAAATTCAATAACAACCTTATCAAATGAGCCAGCCTCTGCTTGCAAGACCAGTTCATCCATCTGTTTTTTATTGCGCCGGAAAGAAACAACTGCATCATATAAATCCTCTACCTCCTCTGCTGCGGCGTATAATTTTTGCAAAATTCTTTGCTGCTTTCCAGTGAGATCTGATACAAAATAGTCTGTAACTTTAATGCTATTTCTTTCATTTACCAACGAAGCAAGTAAATTTTCTAAACGCCGTTGCTCTGCCTCCAGCTCTGCCTCTTGCTCTTGGATGTCTTCCGTTTGGTAGTCTTCAAAAGGCCCCACCCCCGTACCGTCATCAGTGCATTCAAGCGTAAAACGAAGATTTTGTTGATCAAGTTCAGTATCACCTTGTATATCAACCACCTGGAACTTAGCGCTGCCAAGCTTATAAAGACCGCCAAGCTCTATGGATTCAGCGGCGGCGCTCCTGATTTCATCAGCAAAATCATCAGCCTCGTTATCGTTTCTCCTGTTTTTAACTTTTGCAATGGTAATTACAATGCGAGTTCCGGGGGCGATACTAGGTCTGCTCCCTGCTTGGTAAAAGGCGGGCCAAAACGCTCCCCTGTCAGACGCCTCAATATTGACGGCTTGTTTTTTGATTTGCCCTTCATCGTTCCTTGCAAATACATTTACTTTGATTGGAATGGGAGAAGTTATGCCAAATTCGCTTGCCGATGATGGTGAATAGGCTTGACTGAAGCCCTCGCTCCTTGCATTGAAATCAACAATGGGATCATAAACAGTTCGCGATAGTGCTGTGCCTTGCTGCGCTGGATCGCGATCATTGCCAAGTTTTTTGTCGGAAAATAAAATGCGGCCATTATCACGAGCATAAATCCACGCTCCTCCACTCGTAAATAATCGAGTGAGAGTAGAGCCAAAAGCAGTGCGATTGTAATCAATGGCACTAATATCAGAGGCTCCAATAACCGCCATCATCTGCAAATACTGTGCATTGCCATAGCTATACACTGCAGACCACAAAAGAGACGTATTAACCCTTACGCCGCCATTTGGGTTGTCATTGAAGCCAGTGCCTTGATTTGTATAGACCAAATTCACTGGATCGCCATATTGCGCCAGCTCTTGCACGGAATCAAAACCATAACGCGGCGCAAAACGTCTGTCTCTTGCTCTTCTATTGCCTCCTCCAATGTCTGGCGCTTCTGGGCGCGGCGCGAGCAATGCTGCCGCCACTTGGGCGACGGTGCCAACAATGGAAAGGATGAGCGCGACGGTGCCCACCTCAAGGCCATTTCTAATGTCTAGAGCCGTGCCAATCTTGGGGTCAATATATTCCTGCTGCGCTTTTCTAAACGCAAAATATTCTTCCTCTGTAATTCCAAGCTCATTGATAAGAGCGTGCTCGTAAGGAAGAAGCTTTCTCATGATCGTCGTCGGCCTTAAGTTAGTTTAATGCAACGGAATCAATGGGAGTCCAGAATTTAGCATTATCAGTTTTTGGCATCCAAAAAGAAGGGCCATTTTCTGTAATCGTAAGAATTCCACCATTGATTACTACGCCCAGCCCCATTGTCGTGCTTTTTGATGGAAGCACAACTAAATCACCCTCCATCGGAGATTTTGTACGCCTAGCTATTTGTTTCATGCGACTAGCAATTTTTCGCAATGGCAATGTCTTGCCTTCCATTTCTTCGTACACCCATTGAAAGTCATCCTCATAGTCGTATAGCCCCAAACGCTTTCGCGTTTCAATAAAAAGACCAAAACAATCAATAGTAGTGCAGCCAGGAAAAAATTTGGCGGCTGTTTCATGGCGCAAGCCAATAAGATCATTTACCATTAGCGCAAATTAATGTCAGAATTTAATGGAAGGATTCCAGTGTTTTGCCTTGTAAATGAAAGAGCTGGAATATTTGCATTAACGCTATCCATTGCGCTTTTAAAACGCAGTTCAATCGTAGTATCGGAAAAACTAGCACCCACGCCAATGTAAAAATCAGTGTACTGAGCGCTCACTAAATAGTCCGCTGGCTCGCTTGTACTTTTGTTGTTTTCAAGCCATACGGTTTTAATTTCCATGCGAGAGAGGCGATTTCCATCTCCCTCTTCTACTAAACGCACGCCAAACGTTGTAAATGGAAACAACACTTGCACTGTTTCGTTCTCGCCATTAAGCTGAGCAGTGGCGCCTTCAACTCTAAAAGGAGCAAACGCATACAGTGGCGAAGACGTGCCAGGCACTGCAATTAAAGGACTAGAGGATGACGCATAGAAAAAATTTTGAAAACGCCTTTCTACCGCACCAGTCTGTTTCGGTGTGATAGTAATAAAGTGAGCGATGTTAATCATTATTTATGGTGTATAACGAAGCTCGCCAGCAAGTCTAACTTGCACAGTGCTTCTTGATCGCTCCACGCTTTCAATGCTGGGCGGTTCGATGTAGAACCAAGTGATGTAGTTTATGCGATTAACTCGACTAATCAAGCCTTCGCGGCGACCAATTGCTTCATCCGTAGAGTAGCCACTAAAAATGCTATCTGGCAAACTGAAGCCGTTTTGCAGGTTTTGATTATCGTGATAATGCTCCCAAATCAATGAAACAGAAGCCTCTGTAATATTCTGAAAAGTAAGCTCTACTACATAGCCAAAACGCTTGTTGCCAAAGCTCCGTCGAACAGTGGCACCATTAAGAGCGCGATATTCTTTAATGGGCGCTTGCCCCATTGAAATGGTGCGTTGCGATGGTCGCAATGAAGGAAAAGCTGCCATGTTTAGAAGCCTAATTGACGGCGAGTAGTGGGAGAATTCTTAAGCTTATTCAAGGCTAATTGACTTCCTTGCGCAGCGCCTTCACGAGAAGCAAGGCGGCGAGTTGATGCCATTGCTTGTTCTAACTGCTCCCTGCTTACATACTCTACGCCATTAATCTTGGTAGTTTCAAATTTCATATTGAGAGAGGGAGCGGCAGGCATGCCAGGAGCATTGCCTCCCATTAGATCGCGAGCAGACTTACCGCCAAGCTGTACGGGAATGCTCTTCCCATCGGGAAGGGGGACAACAGCTTCGTTGTAACGTCCTTCCCCAATGAGACCAAGTGTAGGGCCTGTGACAATGCCGCCATTAGCAAATGCAGGTGGTGCGAACGGCATAGAGCCTGGTGCTCCACCTCCTCCCATGCCTCCTGCGTATTGACGTATTCCGGGAAGACTGTCCGAAATGCCTCCTCCGCTGCCTGCTGAATTTCCACCTCCTCCGCCAAGTCCAGCAAATATCTTTGCAATGCCAATAGCAATGTAAGTGGCAATCATTTGCGAAGCAGCTTGAGAAAGCGCTTGACCAACACTTTTCAGGAAATTAGCAAACACTTCTTTGGCTGTAGTGGTACCAGAGATCAGTCCCGTTACGCCAACTGTTAAAGCTTCTCCCAAAGCGGTTCCAACTGCCATTGCTCCCTCAGCCGCTTGATACTCCCAGCTCGCAAGTTGCTCAAATTCTTGCCTAAGAGTTTGAATTTTTTCTTGTAAAGAACCAGCTTCAGGAATTGATGATTGCAATTGACCCAGAGAACTTAATTGTTCCGGAGTGGCACCAAGTTCTCTTGCTCGTGACATTTGATCTTCAAATCCACGTCGCTGTGTTATCACACCCGCTTGACGCGCGCCAATTGCTCCAGATGCAATTGCAGCATCCTCCAATAGCCTGTTTAGTTCTCTTTGTTGGTCTAGTCGTTTTTGCATCTCTTCTGCTTCGTCTGCAGCATCTTTTTTGGCCCTATTCCTATATTCTTGCTCCGTTGTTGCTAAATCAATCGTTGCAATAGCTAGTTGATTCCGCAATTCCGCAGTTCGCTCGTCTAATTCGGATGATTTAAATCCCAGCTTGAGATATTGCGCCCTATTGCGTTCAAGAATTTGCAACTGAGCCTGTATCGCTTGTATATCAACTAGGTTATTTCTAAATTCTTCGTAATAATCAAGCATCCTCTTTGCCTGAGCAGTATCGGGAGCCATTGCTTCCGTCTGTGCTTTGTCAAGCTTGATATTTGCTTTTTCCAGCTCTGAAAGCTTAAGGATTTCAGCGTTGACAAGCTCATCAAGATTTTTTCTTGCCTCTTTTGTTTTTGATTTTCCATCACCTGCTTCAGTAGGTATCGGCGCAATTACAGCGGGAATTTGCGCTTGTTGTTCCCGGAAATTAATTTCTCGCTCACGATATCGAGCTTCCGCTCCCAAGCCCGTGAGTTTTTGGAAAGCACCAGGAATGCGAGTGGGCTGCACCTGAAGCGATCCTCGGACATTGGACACAATAATTCCAGCATCTTGTAATGCTTTGGCTTGCTGGCCCGTCACTTCAATCCATGCCTTTCCCTTCATTTTGCCTTGTTCAACTTGTTCATTTAAAGCTTTTAAACTTTGTGCGCCTGCCTCGTATTGTTGAGCAGCTTGCCGAGCTTCCGTTTGAGACATTGAACGAATGGCTTGAGCAGCACCAAGTGCCTTAGCTCGCGTATCTGCCATTTGTGCATTCAATGAAATGATTTTCTCTATGATCATGCCAATGCCAGTGACGGCTGCCAACACAAGAGTGCCAGTAAATGCGGCTTTAATTGCAACACCCACACTTCTGATTTGCCCAGCAGTTACAGTCGCTGTTGATCCAGTGACTTGCATTGTCAATTGCAAAGCCTTATTTGCAGTGACACCTTGCGCTGTGGCTGCTGTATATGCAACAAATGCAGGAATAGCACGCAAGAAACTTGCAATCATTGGAATAAGCGCTTGTAAATTAAGCGCCTGTATTGCAAGCGTCAAGGGCAGTACAGCAGCGTAAACGCGTAATAAATAGCCAACGAATGGATTTCCTGCAATTTCAAGGAAAATCTTCGCGACGTTTAATGCAACATTGGCAAATTGCTGGAAAACAGGAAGAAGTTTTTGCACATTCTGCCCAATACCATCAAACGCGGGGCGCAGCCGCTCCAGTTCCTGTGCAATGGCAAACCCGCCTGCTGTTTTTGCTGCAGTGCCAGTAAAGAATGCATTGAGTCCATCAGTGAGCTGCTTGATGCCATTCGTCATTGGAACAACAACTGTATTTAAGAATCCCACTGCAACTGGCTCGAATGCCTCATAGAAAAGAGTCATCGAGTTTTGCATGCGATTCATTACGCCCTGAAATGTAAGAGCAGCTCCCTCAGCGCCAGGGCCAAATTCTTTATTCATTACGACAGTTACATTCTTTAACAATGCGACCATCGCGTCTCCCTTGTAGGCACCGTCTTCCAATGCAGCAGAGAAGTCTTGAATGGCTTTTGGTCCTTTGAATCCTGCGGCTTCTGCAAACAATGCCATCGCGCCAGGCAGCACGTCACCTAACTGCCCCTTAAGTTCTTCGCTCATCACCTGTCCTTTGCTCGCCATTTGAGCAAATGCGTAATTCACGCGATCCACTTTGTCGGCGCTCATTCCGAAAGTGGCAGCAGCTTTTGTAATGCCAGTGAACAAGTCTCTAATTTCGTCTCCGCTAAAACCAGCGGGAGCCATAGACGCATACAGCTTGGTGAAGCCATCACGCGCCGACTGCAGAGGCACGTTGTATTTTTCCATGAGCCCAAGCAAAAGCTCATTAGATGCACGCGCTTCCTCAGCAGAGGGCGTGACTGCATTCAGCGTATTTCTAAAGCTTTGTAACTGCCCAACTGCTGCACCAACTTGCGCCGGTAGATTTTGAATGAAGGCTAGTAATTTATATGCCTGCCCAAATAAAATCACTTGTTTGGTCGCAAAACCAAACTCCTCACCAAGTTCGCGGATAACGCCTGTTCCAGGAAGATTAACTCCTCCAATGGCGCGACCAAAAGCTCCAGCGCCGCCAAAGCCTCCAAATCCACCACCTCCACTAGGAGGCTGCATGCCGCCGCCTGCTCCTCCAGCCATTGCTGGCTGAGGAACAATGGCGCCGCCTGCCGCGTAGGGCACAATTGCACTGGTAGGACGTGCTCCGCGATATGCGTAACTATAAGGTGATGGAGTGCGCCCTTCGCCACCACCAATTACGTCCATGCCACGCAAGTCCGAGCGCATGCGGGCTTCACGTTCGCGACGTGCCATCATTTCTGCGCGAGTTTCGCCACCAACTGCACCTGCCGAATAGACACTAGGAGCGCGACCCACTCCAGCAGGAAGTAATCCAGCAATGCGACTAGGACCAAGCAATGGCTGTTGTGATGCTGCAAGGCCAATGCGAACATTTCTAATTTGTTGCTTAATAGAATCAACAAAAGCATAAGCAGCACTTCGCATGATGCTCTGCATTTCATTGCTTAATCCAGTGGGCAAATATTTTTGCGCACCAAAAGCAGTACCAGGCAATGCAGACGCAACAGCGCCAGGTGGCAATGCCCTGCCTGTTCCAGATGGACCAACGGGAATATTGCGAGGTGGAATAGTTGATGGGAAGTCAACCGTAGGCAATGCACGTCTTTGCTGCATTTCGCGGCGAATTGTTGCCGGATCCATGCCCAGCATCTGAAAGAGCCCGCGAGCAAATGTATCTAGTACTTTATTCAGCCCGCTTCTATCCGGGTTTCTCATTACCGCCTGAGGGTCAAGATACTTAGTGATAGCCTCAATACTTGCCTCCTGAACAAGCTTATTAATCAGCTCAGCAGCGGTGTCACTCTTGTATTTTGAATAACCACCCACTCCAACTTGCTTGGCAATATTTTTAAGACTTCCGATGCCTTCTCCTGTGATTGCTGTGCGGAATTGTTCGCGTCGCGCGGATTCCGTTACGCCACCACCAGACATTCGCTCCGCGCCCATGCGGGCAATGTCTTGCATCTTCCTTGCCACTTCGGCTTGGATTTGAGCAGGAGTTTTTGCAATGTCAACTTCCGCCTTTATTTTGATTGCAATGCTTCCCAGTTTTTCATTTACCGCTTTCTTAAAATCAGAAACATCTGCATTATTTATTGACGCTTTAATACTAGTGGGCACCCGAAGTTTTCCACCGCCCTGTTTAATTTTTTGATCAGACTGAATACGATCCTCTATCGCATCTAATACGTTCCTGGCCTCTTTACCAGTGGCGCCATTTTTAATTGCGACAGTCACTTGCGCCTGCTTGGCAAGTACCTTGACAAACGCGGCCACATTGGGAGCAGCAAGTTTTGTTGGAAGCTGAATTTCTCCGGCCCCTCCAGATACAATATCTCTACGGATTTGCGCCCGTATCTTGCGGATTTTTTCTTTGCTAAATTTTTCAATATTGGCGGAGGCATTAATGCTTAGCTCAACTTTTTCATCCTTGAGATTTTTGAGCGTCTTTTGAAAGTTGGCGACTTTATTAGTCAGTTCATTAAGCGTATTGCTTTCAATCTTTACGTCAAACGACTTTTTGCCCCCTAAATAGCGAGTCAATAGTCGATATTGATCTGCAATACCTTTTTTATTGAAACGAATATTAATATCAATCGGCTGTCCCGCAAGAGAAGACGATGCTTTCTGTAATTCCTGTCTGAAGAAATTAAGGTCAAGACCCACTTTAAGGGTCATATCAGCATTTTGACCTGCCATCTTCAACTGCTCGTTATTGTCTTCATTCTATAATCATTGATCCTGATTACGCCCAGCAAAAGCTTTTAAATCATCGGCTAACAATGCAATCACTCGTCCATCCATCCTCCTTGTCTTCATTAAGCGCTGGAAGACGATCAAACTAGCATCCGTGACGCCTGTATCTTTCTTGATTGCCTTGGTATCAAATGGCAAGAAATCTTCTGGTTTCACCTTGGACTTGCGTCCTGCCATCATGCCAGCCGCCATCGTGCCAAGCTTCGCAATAGCAACGCTCTGTACGTTGTACTTTGCTACGTCATGCTTATCAAGATATTTCAATGCACGCTTAATATCAGACAATGGCTGCAAACCAAATTGATCTGCATGCCATCGCCTGTCATTAAAATCCGATGCGGAAAGTCGGAAATAAATTTCGTTCCAATCCGTCAAATTTTTAAGCTGGTTACGCGCTCGCGCTTCCAGCATTTCTGCTACTGAGGACCATTCCTCTTCGTCGCTTTTTTTGCTGCCATTGCCTCCTGCGTCTCAGCGTTTTGCTCTTCAGCAATAAATTCAACCACTTTTGCAATGGCTTTGCGAGGAAGGTTTTTAGTATCTTCCAGTTCCCAGTCAGCAAGATCTTGCCATAAGCCATCAATCAAGCCTTGACCGCGAGAGCGAATGAAAGCAGTGACCATGCGGGCGTTGGTGCTCTCCACTGAAGAGCCGCTCGTGATCATGCTCAGTGTTTCCTCGGTATATTCTGAAAGAAGCTCAGCTTCTGTAATGGAACCGCCGCCGCCTTGAAGCAAGCCAAAAGCTTCGTCAAGAGGAATGTCCTTTGCAGTGGCAATACGCTTAGCCAGTTGCACAGCCCTAATAGTAGCCTGGCTTTGCAACTTACTAATTTCTTCCTGTTCAATTGCCTCAGCAACAAGCCAACCACCGTATTTCTTCATGCGAATTTCAGGAAGAAGCTCAAAATAATCTTCGGCTTTAGTCTGCAGAAGGAAGCTGTATTTGCTCATGATCGAGAACGTTTAACAATGCATTGAACACCTTCACTCTTTCGCTGCTAGAACGAAATTCTTTAGGCACTTCAACCAGCATTGAATGATTTTCGTTGCTTATTCTAATGGTCTCGTCTCGACAAGAAATAAGACAGAGTATCCCCACCTCTATGGACGCTCCGTCAAGTTGATTATTGATGGCATGAACAGAGCGGTCTTCGCTCCATAGATAGTCAATATTCATGCACTAAACGCAAATTTAATTCGGCGCTTCAATGCTAACTGCACGTCGCTTCCTTCAAATAATGCAGGCGAAGCAAGCTCGTCTGTCCATTGTCGAGGATAGCCCGCACTTGTTCCTAGTCCTTCATGCACATCAACTGCATAGTGATAGCCATTCTTAGGGTTGGTCGCATCCCATGTCCATGATGCAACAATCGCGGAACTTCCTAAGGTTACATTAAAATTTTCTAGTCCGCTTTCGTAAAGAGCGCCAAGATCATAAATATCGCGACGACCCTCGCCAATTAAATCGCCATTTTTTCTGCGCGTTTCTCTGCCATATTCCCATCGGTCCATGTCTCTAAATTGTTCGCTCCAATACTCCTTTTGAATGTCCTCTCTTGTCCACTCCTCAAAAGACTTCGCGAGTTTTGCCGCTAAGTTATTTGGATTACTGAACGAGCCGCCGACAATAATTCCGCTCATGGTGCTATCAAATTGCGCAGAATCATATCGGGCACCATGAAGCGACAGCGCTCATAGGCAATATCGTCTCCGGGAAAATATCGTGGCGTGGCATCAGGAAAACGTCTAATTATTCTGTCCATGGCAGTGGCAAGCGTGCCGCTATTAGGCGTGAACTGCGTGAGCACCACTTCCCATATCTGATTTACCTTCACAGTACCTCCCAATGGAGAACGGGGATTCAACTGAGGAAACTCTCGCATTGTCACTTCGAGCCCTTTCACCTTCCATTCATTGGGAACGCTTTGCCTTCCCACTACATACACAGCAGGAATAGTTGAATTATTTGGCAGCGTATAAGTGCCAATTAAATTGGGCGATGCAGATAGCAGTTCAGTGACAACTTCCCGAAGCTGTGTAATGTTCACAATAAAAAGCCTCTCCGTAAGGAGAGGCTAGCAAAGAACGATGGAAAGGTGAATCAGCTATTAGGAGCTGAAGGGATGAGCGAGCCAGTGTTCTCAGCATTCTGGTGAATGCCAATGCGACCACGGCTAATCAGGTCAAAGGTGCATTCCACGAGGTTGTCGGCAGGATAGCTCTCGTTGTAGTTCATCACACGACCCACGTAAGCCACGCGATCATAGTAATAAGTGGTGCCAGAAGCGCCTAGTTGCTTGTTGACTTCTACGTACACTTCAGCATTCTTGTCGTAACGAGCAGAGCTGATCACTTGGAAAGCTTCGTCGAAGCTATTGGGCAGGAATGTAGTGCCATCAACATCCTTCTGGAAGTAGGAGGTAATGGAAGCAGTGGCTTGACTAGTAACGATCACGCTATCAGCGAAGCCGCCGCCACCAAGCAGATAAAATTCTTGGTTGCCATCGTTAAAGGCAACAGAAGCCGTCGTAGCGGCCTGAAGGGTGTAGAGAGTAGGAGCGCCGCTCACAGTGAAGGTGGCGCCGCTTTGGGTGATGACAGGGCGTGCAGTGCCGTTGATCGAGCCAACGCGCACAATCACGTCTTGGCTCTTCACCAACTCAGTGGGATGGTAGAGCATGAGAAAATCCTCAGCAATGGAAGAAAAGAATGATTAAGCGGCGAAGGCTTGATTTAATCAAGCATTGTCAACGCTTCCTTTGCCAATTAGTCTAAAAATTCCCCTAATTGGCGTGCCCAAGAATTGCCAATAATGAATAGCAATTTCTTCGTTTGGTAA
>JACCDW010008094.1_pt1 | contig 21473 bp, 24 predicted proteins | sample 7449781 | NCBI WGS metagenome assembly JACCDW01 (sample SAMN15323449, study PRJNA562643) | freshwater metagenome | isolation source: river surface water | place: USA:Blue River Watershed | collected 2017-08-18
AACAATAGAAAAAATAACAAATAAATTAAACGAAAAGAAAGTTATGAGTAAACCAAAATGGCAAGGTGGTAAGATGAATGTTCTTATCCCAATGGCCGGAGCTGGAAGTAGATTCGCACAAGCAGGTTATACGTTTCCTAAACCACTAATTGATGTGGAGGGAAAACCAATGATTCAGGTTGTAGTTGATAATCTAAACATAGATGCTACATTTATTTATGTAGTACAAAAACAACATAGAGAAAAATATAATTTAGATACTCTATTAAATCTAATCACTCCTAATTGTAAAATTGTAGAGGTTGATGGTTTGACAGAAGGAGCAGCATGTACAACTCTATTAGCAAAAGAATTCATTGATTCAGATGCACCATTATTGATGGCAAACTCTGACCAATTCTTAGAATGGGATTCTAATGAGTTTATGTATAAGATGATTGAACAAAAAGTAGATGGTGGTATCCTTTCATTTCATTCTACGCATCCTAAATGGTCATTCGCTAAAGTGGATGAGTTTGGATATGTAACTGAAGTACAAGAGAAAAATCCAATTTCAGATATTGCAACCGTTGGTGTTTACTATTGGGCTAAAGGTTCTGATTATGTAAAATACGCAGAACAAATGATTGAAAAAAATATCAGAACTAATAATGAGTTTTATGTTTGTCCTGTTTATAATGAGGCAATTGCAGATTGTAAAAAAATTAAAACATTCAACATCGATAAAATGTGGGGATTGGGTACGCCAGAAGATTTAAAATATTACTTAGAAAATTATAACAAATAAAAAACAAAAATATGGTAGACAGTAGCAACAAATACACACAAATGCAACTTAATTTATATAATGGGTTAGCATCCGAATGGTCGGAATCAAATAGAGATCCTGTTGTTGGTTCTTTTGATGGACATAACAATTGGCATGATTATGAAAATCTATTTACAAGATTACAAAATCAAAACGAATTAATTGGATTGGATTTTGCATGTGGTCCTGGTAGAAATATAGTAAAATACAATGGTAGGTTTAAAAGATTGGATGGTGTTGATATATCACCAGTTAATATTGGAAAGGCACAATCATATACATCTAACAAAGGAATTGAAACTGTATTATATACATCAATTGGTACGGATATAAATGTAGTACCAACAGATACTTATGATTTTGTGATGAGTACAATCGCACTTCAGCATATTTGTGTTTATGATATTAGATATTCTATTATGAAAGATATTCATAGAGTTTTAAAAAATGGAGGAATATTTACAGCACAAATGGGGTTTGGTTCACCATCACCACAAACGGTTGGATATTATGAAAATTATTATGATGCTCAAAGTTCCAATAGAGCATGCGATGTTTGTATAGAATCTCCAGAACAATTAGAAAAAGACTTAACTGAAATTGGATTTACTGATTTTCAATTTGTAATTGGACCTGTTGGACCTGGTGATATACATCCTAATTGGATTTACTTTAGTTGTGTAAAATAGTAATATGAAAGTAGCTATAATAATGGCAGGGCCCTATCGTGGAAATGAAAGTATCATATATAATCAATTGGAAATGATTGGTAAATATGATACTTATGTTTCTTGCTTTGAGCATTATTTAGCTGATTGGAATTCAAGTGGATGGCCAACTAAAAACATATTTACAACACCTAATGTTAATTTTAAAGAAACAGATTGGTTTAGATATAGAAATGATACCGCTGGTCAGGCTGGGTTTTGGCAATTTTGGAATTTGAAAAATGTAATAGATTCGATAGATAATACTTATGATTTTTATATTAAATCAAGATGTGATTTAGTATTTTCTTCTGGAAAAATAACAGAGTATCTATTTACAACATTAGACAAAAATACATTATATTGTCCTATGTATTACTTCGATGGACAGAGTTGGGATTATTCTACATTATTGAATGACCAATTTTATATAGGAGATTATAATACTATGAAAGTTATATCAAACTTCGTAACAGAATATTACAAAAAAGAAAGACACATTCTAAATGATTCTATGTATTCAAATGAAAGAAATTTGAGAAAGTATTTAGATGAAAATAATATACGCATACAAATTTTACAGGATATAAAATATACAAAAAATCATAATGGAATAACCACATCAAGTGGATATAGTGGTTTTCAATTAGAAACAATTTAAACAATGACAAATTATCAAGCAGTTACATTTATAATACCTTGTAGAAATAACTTAAAGTATTTAAAGCAAGCAGTTCATAGTATAGAAGATAACTACAATGATTATCATCAGATAGTAATATTAGATGATGCTTCAAACGATGGTACATGGGAGTGGATTGAATCACTTAATAAGCCACATATTAAAACATATAGAAACAAAGGACCTGAAAGAGTAGGACATACTGTATTATATGATATTGGTATTAGTTTAGCAGAAACGCCTGTTGTTACAATTCTACATTCAGATATGATTGTTACACAAAACTATGTGAGCAATATGCTGAAGAACTTAACACCATTATCGGTTGTAAGTGCTACTCGTATTGAACCACCATTACATCCACCGGGACCTGAAAAGTATGTTAAGGATTTTGGTATGGAGCCGGAAACATTTGATAAAGATGCATTTCATAAGTTTGTATATGAAACCGAATATGTAATGGAGGATAAAACTACCAATGGTATTTTTGCACCTTGGATGTTATATAAAGAAGATTTTGTAAGTATGGGTGGGCATGATAAATTGTTTGCACCTATGGAATTAGAAGATTCGGATATATTCAATAGATTTCATTTATGTGGATACAAATTAATTCAGAGTAGAGATGCATTTGTATATCACATGACTTGTAGAGGTAGTAGATTTAAAGATGGTATTGAGATTGAAAGAATAATTGATTTACCAGATGGTACAAAATGGTATAAACCAAAAGACTCAATTGAATATACTTTGTTAAGAGAAAACAAATTCAAAGAGTGGTGGAGAAAGTGGCATACTGATGTATTGCACGATGAACTAATGATGCCAATTGTAGGTAATCGTTACGATACAACTTTCGTAGTAAATAATTGTAATGAACATATTTTAAAAGTATTGGAACCTTGGTGTGATAAAATTTATGTAGATTGTGATTATAAAGAATTTGCATTTAGAGAGCAAGGAGAATCTATGTTTGACTTATCTGATAAATTTCACACAATTGGTGAGGAGATGAAAGGTGATATACAAATACTCTTTGATGGTAGTAAATTAACATCCGAACACTTTACACAATTTATAAAGAACATACCATTTATAATTCAGCAAACTGATTCAGTTGGAAGTTTTGAATGGGATATATTTCAATTACATATATTTAATTTAAGAACAAAAGATATGGTCACTCCATTCTTTAAAAATGTATTTTAATGGCTAAAAAACGAACACTTATTTGCATACATGTTATGCCATCCGAAATTGAAATGTTTGAACGATTAATGGTTCAAATGCATAAATCACTTAGTTATTTGGATGAGAATGATGATGTTACCCTAAAAGTAACTTTAAATCTAAATCCTGAATTAACTGATTGGGAAACCAGTGAATACAAACAGCCTTATTTTGTTTCTAGATTTGGTGTATTATTTAATGGTATTAAAAATATCAATGAAGTTATATTGGATACATCTTGTTGGGGAACTACTCAACAAAAAAGAGAGAGTTACAAATTAGACTATGACCAATTTATATTTTGTGATACTGATATTCTTTTTCACGAACACATGTTAAAATATCAACTAAACACATCATATCAGATAGATGGTACTTATATTATATCACCATCTCTTGCAAAGTGGTGGGATAATAGTTGGGATATATTATGCCATTCGGATTATAGAAATAAAGAGTATGGATATGGTATGACAGAAGAAGCTGCTAAAAATGTATCAACTCAAGAAATAAAACAAATAAATGTAAGACAAATCCCATCAATTAAATTTGGTTGTGGTATGCATACTTTATATTCCAAATCATTTTGGGAATTGGTTACCATACCCGATGAATTTGGAGGATATGGGCCTGAAGATACCTATGGAATGTCTGCATCTGAAGTGGCGATAAAGTTGGGATACGATGTTAAACAATTTGTAATGGATGGAGTTTATATTACAGAAGATTATATAAATAGAACTCCTTCTTTTGATGGAAAAATTAAACCAATAGATAAGAAAAAAGAATTTTACGATACGGCACATGCTAAAGGACCGGAATTAGTGAAGAAATTTGCGTTAGGTCTGATACAAAAACAATCTAATAAGTAAATCTTTATATTTATACATAAATTGATAAGTATATAAATGGAAAAGCAAGTAAAAGAAATTATACGTTCTGTTATTAGAGAAGGATTTATTTCAGAATTATCTAAAAATGATGTTCATGTAAAGGAAATAATGAAATTCTACGATAAGGGTACATACAGCACTAAAAAAGCAGTATCCATATTTGTATCGGGTAAACCTAATGCAACTAGAAATCAAATTATAGATGATTTGGGTGATTTAGGGTATGATGAAGTTTGGGAAGTGATGGACCATTTTAAATTGAAAATAGAATCAGTAAACGAAAACACACTTAATGAAGGATTTGGAGATTCTATAAAGAAGATTAGAAACCTAGCAATTAAGATGGCATCTACTAAATATGATAGAGCTAAATCACATCTTAATTTGGATAAGATAGCATCTACTGATAGTTTCGATGGTAAAGATGCTATGAACAAAGCAACATCGGCACTATTACAACAAAACGATTTAGATGAGGACCTTAAAAGTACAATTAATAAGATTGCAGTTAAGTTAGGAACTGGGGCTACAATGATGGGTATTATTACCGCATTGGTATCTATGAGTGGTTGGATACAATATTTAGATTCATCTTTTACAAAATGGTATTACTCCGAAATTCAGAAATTAGCAGAACCCGAAGTAATGAAAGTAATGCAAGATTTGGGAAGAGCTGGTCAGGCTGAAGGTTCTATATGGGGTAAATTAGGAATGTACGCATTTTTTATATTTTTCACAATAGCAGTTATTTCATTAGTAGCAGCTAGAATGACAAAGAGTAAGAAAAATGAAGCAGATGTAGTTCCTGGTGGATTGGCAAAAGGATTATCACTTAATGATATAGCCGAAAAACATGGTGTTAGTGTTGATATAATGGTGGCTCAATTCAAAAAAGGAATTGCAGTTGAAATGGAACATACAACTGATAGAGAAGTTGCAAAAGAAATAACATTAGACCATTTGTTTGAAGACCCTAAATACTATGATAAGTTAGCAAAGGTTGAAGAATATGTTGACAAAAAAGGTGTTGAGCATGTAGCAGCAGCGTTACCTCAAACGGAAGAAGAACCGATAAAAGAAGGTAATGAGTGTGGATGTAAGTAATTTAGATTATGGGTATTCGGATATACACAATACTTATTCAGGTAGCGCATCCGAATTGATGTTCTTTCCAACTGGTAGTACTCAATGGGTTTCTGATTGGTTTAATGAAATAATAAAAAAATAAAAATATAATGGATAACTTGTATTCAGTATTAATAACGGCAATAACTATATTAGGTGGTACTACCGCATTTCGCTTCTATGAAAAAAGAGCAATGAAAAAAGAAAGGGATGAGGACTTTATCAAAACGGATTGCAGAGACCGTATATCTAAATTGGAAGCCTTATTAGTTCAATCATCAATAGAGAAGGATGAACTTCGTAAGATGATTATTGAGATGACTGCAAAAATTGCGGAATTAACTGTTAGAGTTGATTATCTAACTAAAGAAAACGATAAATTAGAAAAAGCACTCCCAAAGGCTAAAAGACAAATTAACGGATAGTATGCCAATAGCAAGAACATTATTTACCGAGAGTAAAAAACTCCGTATTTTTGATTTTGATGATACTCTTGTTAAAACAAATTCATTCATATATATTACTCATAAAGATGGGAAAAAATCAAAATTAAGCCCTGGTGAGTATGCGGTTTATAAAGAAAGACCGGGTGATACATTCGATTTTTCAGATTTTCAAAAGGTAACAGAACCTAAATTGATTAAAGGATATGTTGAACTACTAAAGAGAATGGCATCATCTGAAAGTGGTAGGACTGTATATATTTTAACTGCTAGAGCAGCTTATAGACCCGTATATGATTTCATCCGAAGTTTGGGTATCCGAAATGTGGAAGTGGTAGCATTGGGAGATAATAACCCAGAAAAGAAAGCAGATTGGATAGAAGCAAAGGTAAAAGATGAAGGATATGATGATGTGTTTTTCGTAGATGATTCACTTAAAAACGTAGATGCGGTTAGACGAAGATTACAAACATATCCAAACGTAAAGAAAAAAATTCAGCATATAAAGCATTCTTAATATAGAATCCGATTTCAGTATTAGTTTATTTATATTTTTCAATATTTATAGGAGTTAAATACTAACTTTACGAAAATAATATTGAAAAATGGCAGATAAGAAGATAACCGAATTACCCTTTATTGATACTCTAAGTGGTTCTTTGGTAGGTACAAATACACCTATACAAAATACTGTAATTCCTGTGGTTTTACGTGGTACTACAAACCAAATAAACATTGAAAACTTCAGTAAATTTGTAAATGCATATAATGCAACAACCGGTTCTAATACATTTATAGGAAACCAAATTGTAACTGGAAATGTTAATATTAGTGGTAGACTTACTGTAAATGAGGTAGTTGCTCAATATGAAACATCATCAATATTATTTTCAACTGGTTCTACAAAATTAGGAGACCAATTAACCGATAAGCATGAATTTACAGGTTCAACTAATGTAACAGGTTCTTTAATTTTAAATGGAAGTACTTTAGGATTTGGTGAACTAAATTCATTTACTGCTTCTCAATTAGCAGTTAATTTGGGTATTTCATCCGTAACGGGTGCATTGAATACAACAACATCATCATTTGATGCAGTATTTTTAGGTATTAGTTCTGTAACAGGTTCTATTAACACAACAACATCATCATTTGATTCAGTATTTTTAGGAATTAGTTCTTTTACAGGTTCATTCAATTCTATATCCGGTTCATACGCAACAACTGGTTCAAACACTTTTATAGGAAATCAAGCAATTACCGGTTCTCTATCAATATCAGCTGGAGAATTTAATGTTATAACTGGAAGTGGTAATGTGACTAGTTCTCTAAGATTTGACCATACTCAAAATAATGGTGCTACTTTACAATTAAGCCACGATAATAATACCGCAAATGCAGACCACACATTCAATGTAAATGTTTGGAGTGCTGGAGTATATACTGAATTTGTAAGAAACGGAACACCATATTCTATACTAAATGTTGAAGCGTTTGATGATAATAAAATATATCTTTATAGAGATACTAGATTATATAATAAGAGTTTATTTATAGATAATAACTTAACTGTTCAAAACGATGTAGTAATCGGAACTGGTTCTTTGGATATAAATAATGGAGAATTTAGCATAACATCTGGTAGTGGTGAGTTGACAAGTTCTTTGAGTTTCACACATACAACAGTTGACCCAATAACTGGAAATGCTACTTTGGCATTAAGATATAGAAATAATGATGTTGGTCCTGAAAATAATGCTTGGAGATTTGTAGCAGATGATGGTGGAGTAAAATTAAGCTATGACCAATATGCAACTTCGAACAAACTTTTATTTAGTGTTAGTAGCCTTGGTTCAAACTTTGATAAATTATTGATTTGGAGAGATGCTCGTTTATATGGAAAGGGGTTGACAGTTGATGATAGCTTGTTAGTTAAGGGAGTTATTACTGGTTCTTTATTATCAACAAATGGTGTAGTATCTTCATCTAACCAATTATTTGAATTAAATCAACAAACTGGTTCTCAAAGTAATTTAAATGCACAAATTGGTATAGCAACTGGTTCACTAAACGCATTTACTAGTTCTGTAATTGGACAAACAAATACAATATCAACATTTACATCTTCTGTAAACTTTACAACACAATCTTTAAATACACAAACGGGTTCGCAAGATTTAGTTAATATGGGTATTAGTTCGGTGACTGGTTCTATAAACACAACCACTTCATCATTTAATAGTGTATTTTCTCAAATTGGTTCAACAACAAGTTCTCTAATAGGAATCACTAATGGATTGATGGCATTTACTGCAGCTTTGGACAATACATACGCAACTGATGCACAATTATATCAATTGTATCAAGCAACTGCATCGATTCACTTAACTACGGCATCTTTAAACATACAAACCGGTTCGCAAGATTTGGTGAATAGAGGTATAAGTTCTGTAACAGGTTCTATCAATACAACTACATCTTCATTTAACAATGTATTTTTAGGAATTAGTTCTGTGACAGGAGCTATCAATACTCAAAGTAGTTCGCAAGATTTAGTAAATTTAGGGATTTCAACTTTCACTGGTTCTATTAGAAGTGAAGTTGGTTTGATTGAAGCATATACCGCATCTTTGAAAGGAGCAACTTTGATTAGTAGTTCTAATCAAATATTTGTAAATGGTACAATTATTTCCGATAATACATCTCAAAAGATATTAGCAACAAATAGTAACATCTTATATCTTTATAGTGGTACTTCTGGAATATACATAAACAATCAGGCAAATGATACTACAATAGCTCAATTCACAAATGCTGGACAACTTACAATCGGTGGACCTGGTAATGACCAAAACTTAGTATTTGGTGGAACTAACTCATCAATCTATTGGGGAAGTGGTGGACCTGCTAGAATGTATTATAATGTAGGTGATATTAAGATAAGTTCAGCTGGAGCAACCGATGTATTGAATGTAAAAAACATAGGTGGTATATCGGTAAGTGGTGGTATCACTGGTTCATTAATGGCAACCAATGGTGTTATAAGTGGGTCACAACAAATAATTGATTATAACACATTCGCATTAACATCATCAGCAAACGTATTCTTTGGTAAACAAAGTGTAAGTGGTGCATTGCATGTTGCAAATGGTATCACCGGTTCATTCAAAGGAAACTTGGCTGGAGTTGCTGATTATGCATCAACGATAGTGGTTGTAAATACAGGTACAACAACCGATACAACATTATATCCAACATTCACAACAAGTCCTATATTGGCACAATATACATCTCTTTACTCACATGCATCTTCTTCATTCTTCTACAATGGTGTGACACGAAGATTACACATGGAAGGACTTGTTGTTTCTGGAAGTAATAATAATGTAGAAATTAGTGGTTCATTTAATGTAAGTGGTTCGACAAACTTAACTGGTTCAGTAACTATAAACGAAAGTAGAATTGATAATGGATGGACTGCATATACTCCAGAGTGGACAGCAGCATCTTCAAATCCTGCAATTAACAACGGAACAATTGAAGGTTACTACAAAGTAATTGGTAAGACTTGTTTCGTAAGAGGTAATATTGCTATGGGAAGTACAACAACATTTGGTACTGGAGAGTGGTATGTATCAATGCCATTTACCGCATCGCATGCAGACGCTATCCTAATGGCTGCAACTTTATTGGATAATGGCACTGCTTGGTATAACGCTACAATGTTGGGAGCAAGAGCGGGATTCAATCATAAAGCATCTATACAATATCAAACTACGGGTGGAACTGCTAGTGATGTTAATGCAACTGGACCATTTACTTGGGCAAGTGGAGATAGATTTGTTTGGAACGGAAGCTACGAAATAGCATAATTAATTAGATGAAACAATATAATGTTGCGTTAAAAGCTGGAGTTGACTACGATGGGTTTTGGAATGATATGGAAACCGAAACAGATGGTTTGCTTTACATTCCAAATCGTATAATTGAATTTACAAACGAAAGACCAGCATCACTTCGTCAATGTTGGTATTTACTGACAGATGAAGAAGCGGAAACTCTTAGAAATGATGATAGAGTTTATTGCGTAGAAATACCTCCAGAATTCAGAGATGATATTATAATAGCACCTTCTGCAACTCAAACTGGAGATTTCACAAAAGTAACTACATCAGCTGGTTCATATCTTAACTGGGGATTGATTAGAGCATCAAACGCAACAAATGTTTATGGTACTGGTACAACTACTGCATTAAATTATGAATACACATTGGATGGAACTGGTGTGGATGTTGTAATTCAAGATAGTGGTATTCAAGTAGACCATCCCGAATTTCAAGACGCATTAGGTAATAGTAGAGTTCAACAAATAGATTGGGGTTCTTATAGTGGTGGTGCTTTCACACAAAACGCAAATCATTATAGAGATTACGATGGGCATGGTACTCATGTAGCTGGTACTGCTGCTGGTAAAACTTATGGTTGGGCAAAAAATTCAAGAATATATTCCGTAAAGGTTAGTGGATTAGAAGGTAGTGGTGATAGTGGAACTGGTATATCAGTAACATACGCATTTGATGTTATTAAGAATTGGCATACATCCAAAGGGGGTAGTAGACCGACGGTAGTTAATATGAGTTGGGGTTATCTTAGCTTTTATAATACCGTAACATCCGTAACATATAGAGGTACAACATATTCGGATGCAAATACAACCGGAAACGCTACATATAGACAATCTACTTATGGGATTAGAAATATAAGTGGACTTGCTTATGGATATAACTATATTTGTAACACTAGAATTGCATCGGTAGATGTGGATGTTCAGGAATTATTGGATGCTGGTGTTGTTGTTTGTGTTGCAGCTGGTAATCGTTCTTTTAAAATAGATACAATTGGTGGAACTGATTATGATAATATAATCTCTACTGATACTGGTACAAAATATATACATAGAGGTTCATCCCCGCATGATGATGATGCAATTACTGTTGGTAATGTTGATAGAACACCATTTAGTACAACTTTAGACCAAAAAGCAACTTCATCTGAAACTGGTCCTGGTGTTGATATATGGGCTCCTGGTACAAATATAATGAGCGCATGTTCAACCACAACCAGATTCTCATCTCAAAATTATTACAGCAACGCATCGTATAGACAAGTTAATATAAGTGGTACATCAATGGCATCGCCACAGGTAGCTGGGGTAGCAGCATTGATTTTACAATTGAATCCAACATATACACCTGCACAAGTTAAAAATGCATTATTAAATTCTGCAACTGCAACAATATACACAACCGGATTAAATAATGATTGGACAGATACTCGTAGTTTACAGGGAGGTTCTCAAAAGTTTTTATATGCAAATTATAATTCAACTGAAGTAACCACAACAACTACAACTACAACAGCAGCACCAACAACTACAACAACTACAACAATAGCTCCAACTACAACAACTACAACTGTTGGACCTACAACATCAACAACTACATCTACTTCAACTACATCAACATCTACTTCAACAACCACATCAACTACTACGAGAGCACCAATTGTATGTACGGAATATATGATTAGTTCTGCTAGAGGAGGATATGTTTATTGGAGAGATTGCAATACAGGCAATCAATCATCTACGTTTATAAATGCAGGTAAACGAAAATACATTAATGCTAGAAGCTATCCAACTTTTGAAAAGGGAGCTAAAATAAGTATAGATGCATTATCTACATATATAGTATCCGATGATATTATAGAACCAAAACCACGATAATATATACTTATAGTTATTGGATAAATATACAATAAGTAATGGCAGATGTTGTTAAAATTTATAGAGTTTCTGTACCAGCAAATACTGATTCTTATGTTGAGTGGACTGAGTGCGAAGGATTCGGTAGTCCTAGACACTTAATATATGATAAGAATCGTTCAATAGATTTTGCAGCAATTCAAGGAACTGTATCCGCATCATCTGCAGCTACTATACTTGCGGTTGGTGATTGTTATCCATATCCATCATGCGAATGTTCGTATGACCCTTTACCTAGTACATCAACTACAACTACTCTAGCTCCTGTAAACTTTACACTTACACCATATTGTACGGGAAGTGCAATCAATGGAACGGGTACTATTAATGTTAATACATTTAGTGGTGGTAGCGGTGTTTATCAAAGTATTGCTATTGGTAGTACGGCAGGTAATGCATTTGCAGCAACTCCAATAAATTTAAGTGGAGCATCTTCTTATGAATTTACGGGTTTATTTAATGGGACATATCACATTATTTTAAGAGATAGTCTTGGTAATTATACAATTAAAAATACAATTGTAGAGTGTTTAAATACAACTTCAACAACATCAACAACTACAACAACAACAGCTGCACCTATATGTACTTATAATGGAGGTTCTGCTGTTATTACATATACAACTACAACTACATCAACTACAACAATTGCACCAACTACAACTACAACAACTACATCAGCACCAACTACAACTACTACCACAACAGCTGCACCAACTACAACTACAACTACAACAACTGTGGCACCTGGTATAAATGTATATGTATATGGTAAAGATATTGGTTCGGCTACGTTAGGAACTCCTGAAATAATGATGAGTATAAATGGAGGTCCTTTGGAAAGTATAGGTTTCGTTACAAGCGCTACTTGTGATTATATAGCAACAATAACAGAACCAACAATATCTGAAGGAGATAGTATTGTATTTAGTGATTATAACGGAATTGTTATGAGAGGTTCTATGAGTACATGTCCAGCTGCTCCAAACGCATCATCTTATACCTATAATGTATCAGGCGGAACAGGTCAATTTGTATATTTAACATTTGATAGTGATTCAATACTTTAAAAAAATAATAAAGAAATATTTAAATCTATATGAATATATTAGTAACACTTAATTCTGGTTTGGGAGCTGATACAGGCCCTAACTTTAATCTTACCGCAAATGTGGGAAGTGTTACTCCATCTACTGCAACTAAAGCTGAATTGTTAGCTGGAAAATTTGTAGATGTGGACCCATCTGCTACTCAAATCACTGTTACATCAACTGGAATTTGTACAACATCGATAGTACTTACCGTAACAGGACAAACAACAACTACAACAACATTAGGGATTAGTTCTTTTGTACTTGGATATAATTTAGGTAATTTCTTTACAGCATGTACAAATTATACAGCATCACCTACAACGTATTATTCAACAGCAGGAGCTATATTAGAATTGGGCACAACTCTATATAACGAATCAAGTTTAACAACAAAAGTTATACCGGGATTTTATTCAAATGGTATTGATTGGTTTCAATGTAATATTAATGGGGTTGTTATAGCAACAGGATCTTGTTCAACTACAACTACTACATCAACATCAACATCAACAACATCAACGAGTACAACTACGGAAGCACCAACAACTTCAACCACATCAACAACAACTACATTAGGACCTGAAATATTTGGTTTAGGATATAGTGCAACAACGGATTGGGAAGCTTGTTTTTCATCACAAACTAATTACTACTCTTATACAGGTGAAACACTACAAAATGGATTGAATTTATTTACTGATATTACATTAACTACTAAAGCTCCTTCTGGATGGTATTCAAATGGTTCTAATATTTGGTATATACCACCAACATGTTTTGAATATACATTCACAAATAATACTGGATTTGATGATTATGTGGATTACTTTGATTGTGATGGTATATTCCAACAAATATATGTGTATGATGGTACTACAAGTACTTCGGTTTGTGTAAGTGAAATATCGGATTTGAGAGGAATGACTGCAAATAATAATGGAGTTGGTTCATGTCCTGCTTCCACAAATGGTATATTCCAAGATGAAGCACCTTGTCCAACTACAACTACAACTTCAACTACTTCAACTTCAACATCTACTTCAACCACAACTACAACTTTAGCACCAACAACTACAACTACAACCGAAGCACCTACAACAACTACAACTACAATAGCTGGAACTACAACAACTACAACTGCCGCAGTAGGTACATTTACTTTAGATGCTCAATATGGTATGAATATAACTTCGGTATCTACATCACCATCACAAACTGTACCATCATTTACATACCCTGTAAATTCTGGAGCAGGAGTTCAAAATCTAAGTATGACAAATGGGTATTCAGCTGGAACGCAATTTACGGTTGGGTTGAGTGGTACTAGAGTTTTAGGAACTGATAAATCTGTTGGACTAATTGTTAATACTGTACAAGTAGATTGTGCTACAATATCAGCTGATGGTGTTCAGTCAAAAATTTTAACATTATCAAATGCGGTAGCAATTACAGATGATGTTAAAATAACTATTAATAGTAATGCATGTCCAACTCCAACAACTACAACTACAACAGCTGCACCAACAACTACAACTACAACAACGGCTGCACCAACTACAACTACAACAACAGCTGCACCAACTACTGTGGATATTTTTATAGGTAATACACTTTCATTAGATATAACAATAAGTGCTATGAGAATAAATGGTGTTGGTGTTACTTGGTCTGGTGGCGGCCCTACATTCCCAATAGCACCTGGTGATAATGGTAGTTTCTATTCTAATCAAATTGGAACTTATGATGTTCAAATAGATTATAGTACATCTATACCGGGTCAACATATTATCTTTACGGATTCAAATACAACGCAAACTTGTTTGGGAACATCTGGTGGAGGTAGTGGTACTATGGTTATAAGCGGAGCCACTATAACAGCCGGAACTACAATTTATGTAGCAGCTGAAGATGGTGGTTGTCCTTAATAAAAATGTAAAAAAATAATAATTATATATAAATAAAGGTTATAAAAATGGAAGAACTTTTTAAAGCTTGGGGAATTGACTATGACCCGGATGATGAAAGAAGTGAATTGGCATCTAAACGAATTGAAGTTTGTAATTCATGTCCAAATAAAAAAGAAATAGATGGTGTAAGAAACGTATGTTCATTATGTGGGTGTATGCTGAAAACCAAAGTATTTACAAATGAAATGGGTCAATGCCCTGCCGATAAATGGAATGAAGTTGAACAGCAATTAGTAAAATACAAAACTAAGAAAAATCTAAGATTCATATCAGCACAACCTGCAATTCCTTATTACACTTGGCAGGTAGAGGTAATGTTAAACAATTTTATGGAAATGGGTATCAACTTAAATAATGTTGATATCGTATGTTGGAAAAAAGATGGAGTAATTCCAGAAGATTGGTCCAAATTAGCAAACAATTATGCTGCACGTTTTTTCTTCTATGATGATACTAGAGTAACAAAAGATTACATATCATCTATAAGACCTAATATACTAAAGCAACATTGGGAAAAATATCCTGAATTAAAAGATGAAACTATATTTTACCATGATTGTGATATCATCTTTACTAAGCCAATTAAAGAATGGATTACGGATGATATGATTAATGATGATAAGTGGTATGGTTCAGATACTCGTTGGTACATTGGACATGATTACATTTTATCTAAAGGAGATGATGTACTTACTAAGATGTGTGAGATTGTTGGTATAAACAAAGGAGTTGTTAAGGCTTATGAAAAAAACGCAATCGGCGCTCAATATATAATGAAAGGAGTAACGCATTATTATTGGGATAAAGTAGAAAGAGAATCGGAAGTACTTTTCAAAGATATAAACCAATTGAATCAGATAAAAAAACAAGCTGACCCAACTCACCACGAATTACAAATATGGTGTGCTGATATGTGGGCTGTATTATGGAATGCTTGGAAAATGAGAATACATACTGAATGTCATCCGAATATGGAATTCAGCTGGGCAACATCGGATGAAAATGATTATAAACGAATGAATATATTTCATAATGCAGGTATAACGGGTAGTGATAGTGGTAAATTTTATAAAGCACATTATATGGATAAACTACCATACAATGAAAATTTGAATATTACTGAAGGAACTGCGAGTTGGTATTATTGGAATGAAATACAAAAGACCGCTAAAAAATCCGTATTAATATGAGAAGATTACCAACCGAATATGTAAATACACGCAAGGAATATATCCTATTTAAAAATGATTGTGGTGTAACGGATATGACTCGTAGAGGAGGTATTTATGAGCACTACATTTTTGATTATATCAGAGATAATGTAGATGTTAAAGGAAAAACAATAATTGATGTTGGGGCTAACTTTGGATTTCATACATTGGAATTTGCCGATTTAGTTGATGATGGGAAAGTAATATCATTCGAACCACAAAAGTTGATTTATTATCAATTATGTGGAAATATAATTTTGAATGGATATGATAATATAACTGCACATAATATAGCACTAAGCGATGAACATACAAACCTTAAAATGGAAAATCTACAATATCATTCAGATGATACAATCAATATTGGTAACGCTCATTTAGATGCTTACTATGGTTCTGGATATAATGATGTAGATGTTAGACCTTTAGATTCTTATGAATTTGAAAATGTAGCAGTACTGAAAATAGATGTACAGGGGTATGAACCAAGAGTATTAGATGGAGCAGTAGAAACAATTAAAAAACACAAACCTATAATTTTTATAGAAGTTGAAAAACCACAATTACAAATATATGGATGGACTGAAAACGATGTATTTGATAGATTAAATACATTAGGATATTCATATAAAAAAGTTATTGATGCAGAACATTTAGTAGATTATATAGCAATACCTAACTAATATGATATTTGATTATTTTGATGGTGGGTTTTATCTTAACTTAGATAAACGAATTGAAAGGAGAGAATCTTTTGAAAAGAGGAGTAAAGAAGCCGGATTTGAAGTAGAAAGATTTTCGGCATTTGAATTGAATGAAAATGATGTGAGAAACCCATTTAATAATAATGGCTGGCATATTAAAATATCATGCACATATTCTCACTTTGAAATGATTAGAGAAGCAAAACGTAGAGGTTGGAAAAATTGTGTAATATTTGAAGATGATTGTATATTCACAAATGACTTTGTTAATAAAGTTAAAATTTGTATTGATGAATTAAAAGATTTAGAGTGGGATATATTTTATATGGGGGGTGAGCCTGGTGGTGAATGTGTTAGTGTAAGTGATAATTTGGCTAAGTGTACAGCTGGGATGTATGCAACACATGCCTATGTAATCAATGAATCTTTTTATGATAAAGTATTATCTATACCATTTGATTTGGGAATAATTGATACTTTATATATGGGTATGTATCGTAATAATTATTATGTTGCAAAAGAGTTATTAGCTTGGCAAGATGATGAATTTGAAAGTGATTTGTGGGGTGGTAGAATTAGGAGAGAGAAACAATATAGAGAGGCTTATAAAAAGTGGATAAAATGAGAGCTGCAATAACTGGATATAGAGGATTTATTGGGAGACGGTTATTATCGTTTTTTGAATTATCAATGGGTATTGATGAAGGTCATACCAAAGATGAATTGTATTCTCAATTAGATTATTTTAAACCAGATGTTGTATTTCATATTGGAGCATGTAGTAATACATTAATTACAGATGTTAATTATATAATGCAAACAAATTATATAAGTACAAAGTGGATTGCAGATTGGTGTTATGATAATGGTGTAAAATTAATATATGCATCATCTGCATCTGTGTATGGTATTGATGGAACTAAACCAACTAATTTATATGGTTGGAGTAAATTAATAGGTGAAGATTATGTTATAAATAAAGGTGGTATTGCATTGAGATATTTTAATGTATATGGACCAGGTGAAGAACATAAAGGAAATATGGCATCTATGATTTATCAAAACATAAAAAAGAAAATAGTTAAACTATTTCCAAATAAACCAAAAAGAGATTTTGTTTATATAGATGATGTTACTAATGCAAATGTGTATGCATTATCAAACTATAATAAACTAAAAGGAAAGTGGTATGAAGTTGGTAGTGGAGAAAGTAGTTTATTTGAAACTATATTTGATGAGATTGGTATTGAGTATGAATATTTAAATGAAACCGATATACCAATGGGATATCAATTTCAGACATTGAGTTTAAAAGAAAATTGGATGCCGGGTTGGAAACCAAAGATTAATTTAAAAGCCGGAATAAAAAGATATAAAAAATATTTAAATGAAAAAAGTTAGTTTCGTATGTACTACCTATGGTAGATTTACTTGTGTGGAAAGGATAGTTGCACAATATCATGCACAAACATATCCAAATAAAGAATTGATAATATTCAATACTGATGAAGAACATCCATATTCTTTAGGATTTGAAGACCCTACTATTATAATTGTGAATAATAGTATCAATTATCAGAATGGATTTGATTATGAAAATAGAGGACAGATATGTAGAGATGCAGTTACTCATGCAACTGGTGATTATTTTATGTTAGCAGATGATGATGACATTTATTTACCTTGGCACATACAACAAGCGGTAGAAGGTATTGAAGAATCAGGAACTGATGCTTGGAAACCAAGAGCAAGTTTATTCGCAACACCAAATAGAATAGAAATGTGTCAGAATACATTGGAAGCAAGTGTGATAGTTAAGATGAATAGAATTAGAGAAATAGGATTCCGTTCAGATATAACTGGATATGAAGGATTAAGTTGGTACACTAAACTAAGAGATGAAAAGCAATTGGATGAATTGAATAATAACTATGTACCATCATATTGTTTTAATTGGAGTGACCCACATGAAATAGCCGGTCATAAACAAAGTGGAGCAATTGGTTCACCTAACAATTTTGAAAACCATAAAGAGGCTTCTAAGGATTATGCAAAAAGACCTTTGGAAAAATTATCAAAAGAACAAATAGATAGTGTATATGAAAAATATTACAAATGGATAGAAGATAATTTGGACATTTTAAATGTGGAATACTATAATAGATACGCTAAAACATTTACAAATAAATAAAAAATAAATACTTATTTTTATAAACAAAAGAAAGTTATGATATATTGGTTTACAGGACAGCCTGGCGCTGGAAAAACAATTCAAGCTAACAAACTAAAAGAATTACTTCAAACGGAAAAACGTAATTGGAGAAAGGATGTATTCCATATCGATGGAGATAGCTTAAGAGAATTAACACTTAATAAAGATTATTCAGAAGCAGGTAGAGTGCAAAATATTAAAAACGCACAATTACTTGCTTTTTTTCTAAATTCAAATGGATGTGATGTTGTTGTATCTCTTGTTTCACCTTATAAAGAAATGAGAGAGGAATTCAAAAAAGCATGTGGAAATAGTATCGTTGAAATATATGTTCATACTAATCGTAAAAGACAAAGAGAACAATTTAAAGTAGAAGGATACGAAGCACCTGAAATTAACTTTTTTGATATGGATACCACATCAGACAATCCAGTTCAATCATTCACTAAATTGATTCACTATTTAAGAGAAAATGATTCTATATGAATAAAATAGAAGAAATATTCAAAGCATGGGGTATAATGCTTGACCCAAATGATATTCAATCTGAATTAGCACGTAAACGAATGGAAATATGTGATGGATGTGATTCAAAGAGAACAACACCGTTTATCCATTGTGGGGAATGTGGATGTGCATTAAAAGCAAAAGTATATTCACCAAAGATAGGAGCTTGTCCAAAAGGAAAATGGGTAGGTGTTGAGATGGAATGGGAACATAAAAAGAATAAAATTCAATACGATAAATTAAAAGGATAGTTATGAAAAAATATGCAATGTACATCGGAAGATGGCAGAATTGGCACAAAGGACATGAGTGGTTAATCAACCAACAATTGGAAAAGGGAAAGAATGTTTGGGTTGCAATTAGAGATGTAGCCGAAGATGAGAACAATCCAAAATCAGCTCATAGGGTTATGATGGATTTAATGGAAGAACCATTCTTTCAAGAAAATATAGATAGAATTTTAATCAGTATTATTCCTGATATTGAAAGTGTAAACTATGGTAGAGGTGTGGGGTATGATGTAATTTACCACGAACCACCAACGGATGTAGCTGCAATTAGTGGTACGGCGATTCGTAAAGGAGAAATGAAATCGGATGGCAGTTCATCGTAAGAGACATATAGCTAAGACCATCTCATATCGTATTTTAAGTACGCTTATAGGATTTTGTGTAATGTGGTGGGTAAGTGGTTCAGTTCAAATAGGTGCCGCATTTGGGGTAGCAGAATTGATTTACAAACCCATCCAATACTATATCCATGAAAGAATTTGGTATAAGTGGATAAAATATGGATTGAAAAAAGAAAATTGATATACTTATATATAGAAATATAAAAAGTGTATCAAATTAGTTATGGAAGAAGAAAAAGAATTTAAAGAGTTTTCGAACTTTGACCCAACACAAAACCTATCCCTAGCCCCACAAAGGAGAACTAAGAGGGGATTGGGGGCTAGACCTTTATTAGAAAGTGAGATAAGAGGTATCCAAAAGAAAGCCCGTTCAGCAGCAGAAGCAGCAAAACTACTTGGGGTATCATACAATACCTACAAAAAATACGCAAAAGAATATAAAATTTTTGAAGATTTGAAGAATCCATCTGGGCTTGGAATCCGTAAGGGTATGCCAAGTACAAATGGATTTCATTCTTTGGATGATATCCTTGCTGGTAAGTTCCCTAACTATCCAATTTGGAAATTGAAAAAGAGATTATTACTTAATTCCTATATGGAAGAAAAATGTAGTAATTGTGGGTTTTGTGAAAGAAGGGTTACAGACCATAGAGTTCCGCTTGTGTTGGATTTTCTTGATGGGAATCGGAAAAACCATAACTACGATAATTTGCGTATGTTATGTTTCAATTGTTCGTTCTTAATCAATGGAAATTTGACCGGACCTAGAAAAGAATATGAATATTAATTTGGTGAATTCCGAAAAAAATCGTATATTTGTAATTAAACAATTAAAAACAATAAATTATGGCAAAGTATTTTGAAGTTACAGTGACCGTTCAGCACGAAGTAGATGGTGGTAAAGGCGGTACAAAAATTAAAAAAGTAAGAGAATCGTATTTAGTAGATGCTATGACCGTTACGGAAGCAGAAGCTAGAGTGGTTAAAGAATTTGAATCAGCAGGTGTAAACTTAGATTATGAAGTATCAGCTGCAAGAGAATCTAAAATTTTACAAGTAATTGCATAATGGGAATCGAAACTAAAATCGAAGAAGTTAAAGAAGTAGTAATGAAAAGAGTTCCACCAGGTGATAGATGGTCACCTGTTGGTTCTCCATCAGTTACTTTGGATAGTTTGACAGATGCATTGGAATATCATTTCCAAAACACAGGACAAACGGAATTCTTCCTGTCTGCTAGAAAAGGGACAGTGGAAGTTATCCATACAAAAGAAGTTAAGGTTGAGAAGCCTATTACCAAATACTCCCTTTATGGTGAGGATTAGTTTGGTTTAATCAAAAACAATATATTTATATAAAAATCTAAAAACAAAAATTATGAGTACATTCGCTATTGTAGTATTGGTATTAGCTGTTGCAGGTATCGGTACATTTA
>JACCDW011587907.1_pt1 | contig 21472 bp, 31 predicted proteins | sample 7449781 | NCBI WGS metagenome assembly JACCDW01 (sample SAMN15323449, study PRJNA562643) | freshwater metagenome | isolation source: river surface water | place: USA:Blue River Watershed | collected 2017-08-18
CATTTGTTAAATCTCTAAATGAAGCAAACCACTGTCTATCGTCTCTATATTGATAAGTTAGATTATTCCAACCAATACAAATAGCACTGACCAAGTTAATTGATTTTTTACTTTTTAAATCTTCTAATGAAGAAATATCAGGAAAATAAAATTTATCATAATCAGTAATTTTTTCTTGATTCTCAATCATTTGATCAATACTACTATCAATAGTAAAGTCTGGCTTATCATTCATATCATCACATAGAAATGATCCAGGTGATGATATTGTAACATTTGAAAGAACATCTGAGTTCGATTCAAATGCTACTAAATAAACTAGTGTTTTCCCAACATTTACTCCAGTAACAATTTTATTGTTAGGATGTGGGAAAAGAATAAATCCAGAGTTATCTTCTTTTAACATAGAAAAAATTATTAATTGATTTAACTATTCGGTTGAAAATACCACCTTTAACAACCTTTGGTTGAGTAAACCTGCTATAGTCTCCCATACTATCGTAATCAGTACATTTATTTAACATTCTATAATATTTTTATTAATTTTTAGATTCCAAGTTCTTCTAACACTGAATTACGAACTGCCCATTGTGTAATCTTCATAATTCTTTCAGATTCATTTTTAATAACATGTGAGTCTTGTTTTCTGAACAAACTCAAATAAACTTGAAAAGCCCAAAATGCACTGATATAAAAGTCGTGAGTAACAGATGTTAACTTCTCTGAATCAACTAAGAGTTGTTCTCTTTGTTCATTAGTGAGTGAAATTCTACCATCGGAATTAGCGAATCGAATAGAGTTTTTGAATGCATCGAATTTTCTATGATTAACTTGTGGGATCTCTTCTTTGTCACCAAGTATTACTTTTCGTAGATTCGAAAACAATATGTTATGACCAACAAGTGAGTTTAATGATTCGATTTGTTGATCGAATGTTTCACCATTTAATCCTTCAGAGGCTTCTTCAGCAGCTTGTGTTACTCCTGTTAGATGTTTTTTAGTTAAACTAGCGTTATTTGCACTAATTATATAAAAGTTTTTAGACTCTGAGTAAAGACCAACATTAAAACTAAGTCGTCTTGACTTGTCTGTTGAATTTAGAATATAGAATGACTTGTAGAATTCAACACCACCAACTTCTATTTTGTCTGAAATAAGTTGAAGATATTGTTTACCTCTGGTTAGATGTAAAGAATATTTTTGTATATTAAAGTTTTTCTCAATCAGTTCAATTTTGTTTTTCAAATATTTAACTATGTCAAAGACTTCATATCGATTAGACACATTTGTGATGTTAATAACAGTATCTCTGTATTTAGTGATAACTTGATTAGCCACCTTTTCAATTGTTATGTTATCAAGTACATTAAAGATTTCTTGTTTGTTGTAGTCTTTATAATTTTTCATAGATATTATTTTAGGTAACAAAAATAGTTATAAAATTCCGAATAAACAAATTTTTAAATAAAAAAAAACCGATAGTTAAACTATCGGTATTAAATCAATCTTTTGAGGATTAACCATTTTACCTCAACTACACTACTCATACAAGCTTGATGTATGCTCTATTGCCAGGGCGTATAGTGTGTGCTTTATGGCAGTCACCTAAGGACTAAATTTTACACTATCGATTGATTTTTAATCTTATCATTTTTTCTTAATTTGTTTTAAACATTTTTTAGTAAATTTTGATTCTGCTAACACAGCTTCTTTTTCAAAAGGATTGTCAGAATATTCAAAATCTTTTTGAATCTTGTGATAAGGTTTAATACTTTTTGGCATTTGTAGGAAATGAGTGTATTCGTGTATTATTGTTGACACAATATCTTTTTTAGTTTGACAAACATTCAAAAAAATCTTTATTTCAGACGGTGAGTATTCACCGTATAATCTCTTTCTTCTTCTGTCTGGTACTAATATAAGACTTGGATAAGCCTTTTTTGATGTTTCTGATATTGGACTGCCAAACTTCTTTTTACACCAATTAAAACACTTCTGCGCCACTTCTATTTTGGTAGTTTCTCTCATAAATACGAAGATAAGGATAAAATTTCAAATAAAGAAATTATTTGAAAAGTATTTGGTTGATTAAATCGTCTCTTTTAGCAGTAATTCTGACCTTTTCATACTGACTATATGGCAAGAGTTCTTTTTCGTCAAATATAGACTCGTGGTAACTCTCTGTGAACCATCCACACTGTATTTGGTTATTCTCAAGTGATAAGATTCTCATCTTATTACCACCGGTATTTTTAATAACTAAATCACCTGGTTTGAATTTCATATAACTATTTATATAAAATTCTAATCTTCCAGCAGTTTGTTTAATTTTATTTTTCTTAATTCTGAAATTGAATATTCACCCGTGTCAATCCAAATCATGTTTCGACCTAAATCAACTATTTTTCTTTTTTGTTTTTTAAAACATTTTGAACAAATCCTTGAAAATTCCTGAGGTTCAAGACCACTATAAACAATCTTTTTATGGTCTGTGGTACTTGAATATTGCCAATCGTGTCTACCAACAAGACAACTAATCTGAGAGTAAATCTTTGATAGTTTCATCTCTTAAAACTTGCCGACTTATTAAATAACTATGATGTATTTTATGATTGTTTCTTATGTTAGCTACTTTAGAGGATTCGTGAATTACTATTTTATCACCAGCTACTTCATAAACTACATAACTAGTCTCAAAATCTAAAAATTTAGGATATCCATTGATCTTCTTTCTGGCTAAATAAACAACATCGCCTTTTTTGAAAGAAGAATTATTTACTCTATCTGTTACCCAAACTTTAGACTTATTCATTTCTGAATTAATAATTCATAATCAAAAGTTCTGTGCCTTTTGTAGTTTCTTGACCTTTCTTGGCTCCTGATATCTTATTAAACTCTTTTTCTTGCCAATTATATTGATCTCTTGGAAACCATTTCTCTAACTCTGGAAAATAGTAATACGACAATGACCATTTTGCTTCCAGTTTTTTAATACACTCTGCCAATCTCTTATGTGTTTCTAATCCGAACTCATGATTACTGTAATATTTTTCACAATTATAGTAAGGTGGATCTAAATAAAAATATGTTTCTGGACTATCATATTTTAACATTAAATCTTCAAAGTCCATACTCTCAACATTTGTAATTTTATCTAAGTGATTTAATATACTCTTGCCATGATTAGAACCATTCATTTTTTTTCTAAATGAATCAAACTTACAGTTGTACTTACCTTTCAAATCTATAAAAGAACTAGTTTCTGGCTTAGACCCAGAAAAAACCTGTGATAATACATATGAATATTTAACACCATTTTCATAATCTGGATTATCCATATCTAATTTTGGTTGATTTACAAATATATCTTTTTGGTATTCATCAAACCATTTTTTGAATTTCGGATCTGTTGGTGATCCGTCGTTTCTTTTTTGTTGACATTCTTGATTCTGTAAGAATGTATAGAACTCTTTATATTTTCTAGCACAAGCAAATATGTTTGCATTTAATACATTAAAATCATTGTAAACTACTTTTTCTAAATTTGTATATTTATCTAAATCCATAGTTAGATAAACATTAAACATACCACTGAATGGTTCAGAAAATACTTTTATATCTTTTGGAATAAAACCTTCGATCCATTTACCCATCGCGCCACCTTTGGCACCCATGTAACTTATCATCTAATTCAATTATTTTTTGTAATTTTTATAGGTAAAATAAAGAAAAAAGTTGAAGTTATTGCTTTTTAAGTTCTTCAATTCTATCTCTTAGCTGTGATGCAATCTCATACTCTTCATTTTCAATTGCCTTTTGAAGCATCTGTTCTAAATTCTCAACACTCACTCCACCAGAATAATCTCTTTCTTGATGATTTGTTTCACCTTGTTCATCTGTGATATTTCCTTCATCATCCATTTCAATTCCAGAAATCTTCAAAACTTCTTTTGAACACATGATAGGACACTTGAATGATAGAGCTAAACAGATAGCATCACCAACACTACATTCAATTTCGAACTCTTCAACTGAGTTTGAAAAAACAAGACTACAATAAAAAATACCTTCTAAGACATGTGAAATGTAAATTTGTTGAAGATCTGCATTAAGATTGTCAGCAAACTGTTTGAATAAGTCATGAACTAAAGGTCTTGGAGTTTTTAACTTTTCAATCTTCATTGCGATAAACTGAGCATCGTGATGTTTAATGATAATTGGAAGTTTTAAACTGCCTTTTTTTTCACCTAGAACTAAAACATAAGAACCAGCTTGTGTTTGACTGTATGATAAACCAATAATTTTTAATTCAACTTTTTTCATATCTTTTTTTTAATCTTTTATTCTAAAATTTAATCCTTTAATAGGAGGTCCGCGGCACTCGTGCTGGCGTAACTAAGCGGCTTGGCCCACACTCTAAAACCCATACCTCTTAACCATGGTACATAAGCTTTATAAGACAGGTTAGATCTGTTTTTAACATTTCCTTTTTGATCTTTTGATCCTTCAAATGGATTAAAGTCCACATGAATATCAACAAGTTTAGTTGGCATAGATAAATCAGCTTGAGTTATTACAATATTTCTATCTATGAATCCATCTTCATTGAAATGAGAAACATGTGAATACTCACCATTACACTTGGCAACATGGTACTTGTATCTTTTTCTTTCATAGTCAGAAAGGTCTTTTCTGACATAGAACTTACTCAACTCTTCCTCTAAGAATTCACCAATTTGATGAACATAATCAGCTTCTTTGTGAAGTCTTTCAAAATTATCTCTTACTTTTAAGATATTTTCCCTAAAGAAAACAACATGTGCACCATTTCTGATGTCAGTATTATAAATCATTAGAGTAATTGCATAGACTGTTTTTCTTCTTCTTTGTACAGAATCACAACCTAAACTAATAGTGATATCAGGATCTCTATCAATACATTCTCTAAGATATTCAATAATATCTGGGATGAATTCGCCACCAAATTTCTTAAATTTATTTCTTACGTTCATTTTACTTTTTCTACTATTAAAACTGACTTAGACAAGATGTCTGGTGGAATAACAACAAACCCATCTGGAGTATTCATCTGGTAAGTACCGTTGTAGAATGTCTTAGACACTTCTATAAAGTTTATGTATTGTTCTTCATTTACTTCGAGTGGTTCTGAAGTAAACTCACCTAAATCGTTTTTTATTTTGAAAATAATTTCCATCTTTTAATATACTTTTTTTGAAAGTAAAAGTTTCATCAAAAAGAAAGACCCCTCAAGTGAGGGGTTCAATCTTCTCAAAATTACTTTTGAGGTTTATTGATCTCTTTGATTCTCACTAAGACATCTTTGAATGTCTGCATGAACTTCTTCACTTTCGGATTTGACACATCAACTCCAGAGTCGAGAATGTGTAGTAAGTAAGCCGTCAACTCATCGTCACCAACACGCTTCAAGAACTTAGTGACATTCTGAATTTGATCATCAGTGAACTTAGACACTTCAAACTCTTTCAAAGATTGGATCAACTCTGAGTTTTTGTCTCGGTTGTATTTATCCAACTCTTTTTCAATCTTGTCATAGTTGTTGATAATATCTTGGATACTGATATTAATCATTTCTTGACAATACTTCATAAAGCTTTGAGCTCCGTTTCCAATGTACCCGTGTGCTACTTCTTGTAGGTAAGGTAAGAACTGCTTTGGAGAAGCGTCTTTACCGAAGTTGTAGACGATGAAGTTACTCAAAAACTCCCAAGAACGAGGTGTAGCAAAAGCTTTAGTGTTCTCGGTTGGGTTTTGGTAAAGTTTCTCGGGATAAGCTCTGATATAACTAACGATTGTACTATGACAGTTCTCTTTAGCGAAAGAGTTAATCCATTCATCAACACCAAGTGTATGAGAGAAGTGAATCAATCGGTTGTTAAGTGCGTTATCGAATTCTTCCACATCAGTACCATCTTCGTCACCAAGGTTACCAGAAGCCATCATCAAAACTGTGTCGTTGAATTTGAAATCTGTACCGATTTGACGATCAAGTAGAATCTGAAGAGCCGCATTACGAACAGGTAATTGAGCTCGGTTCAACTCTTCGAAGTGAATGATGGTGGGTTGTTTGTTAGCCTCAATTGCCCAACGAGGTACAACGAAGTCAAGACATTTAACACCGTCAATACTTGACACATTAGGATACAAACCAACATCAGTTTCGTCTACCATTGACAAACGAACATCAAGATAACGGAAACCCATCTTACTAGCGATTTCACGAGCCATCGCTGACTTAGCGATACCAGGCTTAGAAGTGATATACATCACACCAGACTTTGGCCACATAGTCATAAAATACTTACGCTCACGATCAGTAAGTGTTTCCATTTTTTCTCGGATTTCGTTTGGCATTGTTTTGAAATCAGAAATGTGAGAGAGATCAATAAATTTTGTCATATTTTCTTTTTTAAGTATTATTGTTTTACAAATATAAGTAATGATTTTTAATTTTCCAAATTTTACAGAAAAAAAGGAGATTATCCTTTGATAACCTCAACATTTTTAAGTGCTACAACTGGTTTTACTTCTTCCATAATTTCAGTCACAGAACCGAAAGTTGGCATTTTATCAATAGTGCCTTTAGCGATTGAGAATACTGCTACGGCTTTGATGATCTTTGCTTTATCATCTTCGTCGATTTCATCACAAGACTCAATCATAGAAGAGATAACCTCACCGTACTTTTCAATCATATCATTGTCAAACGAAAAGGTAGTCTTTTCTTCAACAATTGAATCACCATACTTATCAATAAGAGACTCGGCTCTGTCAGCACTGATTGAAATGTATTTATCAGAAGGTACGAACATTGTTTGTGCGATATCCAAACCATTCTTAGCCTCAATCATAATTGAACCTGGATTCTTACCAGTTTTCTCATACAAACGAACCCACTCAGATTTAGAGGTTTCTTTGATTTCATCAGCCAACATATCAGCTTTAGCCTTATCACGCTTCATGTTTTCTTGTAATTGCTCAAGAATTTGAACCTTTGAGAAGAAATCTGGATCTTTAACAGTTACACGAACTTTTTCGTCTTTAGCTTTTGGTTTAGCTGTTGCTGCTTTTTGTTTTGCCTTTGAAAATAAGTTACCTGCCATATTTTTAGAGTTTTAGTGTTATTGTTTTACAAAGATAAGGAATACTTTCCAATATTCCAAATTTATTTTAAGTAATTTTTAACTGTTTCCAGTTCAATTACTTAATACAAATATAAGAAAAATTATTGAAATAACAAATTTTTACTCTAAAATTTTAGATATTTTTGAGTCTCTTTTTACTAGGTCGTAAAAGTTTTTATGAACTGACAATGAAAAAAAACCAGTAGAATCTTCACCTTTTATAAAATAAGTATCTGTGATAAGACGCTCTTCAACTACTTTGAATTTAGTAAAGAAATTAGAGTCAACTTGATAGTCAATTCCCGAAATACAAATTGGTATATTATTTAAATCCATTATATTGAAAAAGATTGTCCACATCCACAAGTTCTAGAAGATTGTGGGTTATGCCATTCAAATCCTTTACCATTTAATCCACCAGAGTATTGTAACTCTGTTCCAACTAAGTAAAGTAAGCTTTTTTTATTACAAACTATTTTTATTCCTTTATCTTCAAACTCTTGATCACCCTCTAAAATCTCATTCTCAAAGTCCATAACATAACTTAAGCCAGCACAACCACCACCCTTGACACCAACTCTTAAAAAGTAAGTAGTATCAAGATTTTGTTCTTTTATTAATTCTTCAATCTTTACCTTAGCTGGTTCTGTTATTGTTATCATAGATTAATAGTCTTCATCTTCATCATAATCGTCAAAGTCACCGTATTCATCGTCTTCGTCAATATCTTCTTCAGAAGAATAACTCTCGTAATCGGCGTATTCTATTACATCATTTTTATCAAAGAAGTTTAGAAGTTCTTTTTGATCTTTTACTGAAAGAGATAAGTCTTTAATTTTAATTACATCATAATCAACTGTTTGAAATGAAATTTTGCTATCAGCTGATAATTCTTCTAAATATTCAAATACATTGTCTTTATTTGAACATTCGTCAAGACTATAAAATTTACCTAACATAAATTAAATATTTTTTTCTTATATATCTAAAAATTTTTTCGAAATTAATGTATGTGATAGAATTGGTTTATTACTAAAATCTTGATACTTATTAGTGATCCTAAATTCATTATCGATCAAAGAAACTGTTATGTAGTCATTTTTACCATTACGAAATGTAGCAGTAGTTTCTCTGATTTCTATTGGTTCAATTTCTTGCTCAGAATCACCTTCAAAATTTTCAATTTCCTTCACAAAATCAAAAGTTTCGTGATTCTTATAATATGACTTTTTTAAAAGTTTTAAGAAGGGCTCACTTTCTTTTATAATTTCATTTTTTCTTACTCCAAAGACATCTTTCCACTTGAAACCTAAAGTAACATGAAAATCTTGTTCACTTAATCCATATTTTCTTCTGACTTCTTGTAACTTTTCAGAACGAACTACAATAAAATACGATTTATTGTCTTGTTTTTGTGCTTTACCAAGTCCTAAAAACTGAACATCATCAAAATCAAAATCAAAAACTGACTCTAATGAGTTAATAAATTTATCTATACCCATTTCTTTCGAAAGTCGATTATAATCCATTACATTGATAACAGTTATATGATAGTGACCATTATCTCTGTTTTGTTGATTCTTAACATAAACATCATATTCATCACCTAAAACATTTTTAAGTCTATCTAAAAATGGACTCACAATTTGAATCGGTACATTAATTCCAATATAATTACTACCTAAAATATCCTTTAAATACTCAACTCTATGAATCATAATTCTTCCTTTATTTTGAAGTCGTCTACTGACTCTGTGAATTTTTTCATCTTAATAATTCTTTGAATTTTTTAATCTCTAAATCTTTAATCTTTTGACCAAGTTCTTTACCTTTGAATCCTTGACTCATTAATTCTTCAGCAGAAACACTCGGAGCATAATCAATAAATCTTATAAATATTTTTCTATGAATGTTATTAGCATCTAACCAATCAATTATAGTAGATGTTTGACAGTTAGACCTTGTTTTTTGTTTATATAAGTCAAAAGCATTGTCAATTCTTAGACCAAGTAGATTTATCAAGAAAACAACTTTTGAAGCAATATCACTTTCAATTTTATAGTTTATTACTAATCTGCTTTCTAAATCTGACTTATTATCAAATTTGAACAAGTTAGCTATATAAGTAACAAGTTCATGACATTCTACAATATCTCTATTAATAATAGCTCCTGGGAAAACTTCTTCCCACATATCAAAGTAATTAAAAAATTCTAAGTAGTGAACATAAGACTTGGCTTGATAGTAAGCCTTTTTCATTTCTTCCCAAATTCTTTCTTGTGAAATTCTTTTCATTTCACCAGATTCCGGATCGACATTCTGTAACTGCTTTCTCTTTTTTATAGATTCAATTAAAGATTCATCCAAAGGTGTTCCATATCTAGAAGCAAAACGGAATGCTCTTAAAATCCTTAAAGAATCTTCTTCAATTCTTTCTAACGGATCTCCTACCATTCTAGTTATTTTATCTTCTAAGTCTTTAACACCACCGACTAAATCTACAATTTCTTTTTTATCTAAGTCATAAAAAAGTGAGTTATAAGTTAGATCTCTTCTTTTGACATCATCTTCTATCGTAACACCTAATTTAACTTCTGGATTTCTACCTTTTGTAACATCTTGTCGAAAAGTTGCGATTTCCATACCACCTGGCTCATCTTCGGTGTATACAACTACAACTCCAAATGCTTTACCTTGTAAGTTAAAGTTGTAGTTATAGGATTGTAGAATTTTGATTACATCATTAGGAAGCGCATCAGTAGCAAGATCAAAGTCTTTTGGTTTCTCTCCTGTTAGAAAATCACGGACTGCACCACCAACTACATAAAGTTTCTTTCCAGATTTTTTGAAAATGTTATTCAATTCTTTAACTGAATTAGGAATAATTTCATACATATCTTTATTACTTAACTCTTCAAGAAAACCTTGATAATCTTTAATTTTCATACTACAAAAATAAGCTATATTTTTTATATATACACTATATATAAAACTGAAATAATGATTACGATACAGTATTATTAACTTTCTTAGTAAGTAATTTAATATATAACCTATGCCAATAACTTTAACACCTTTAGAACAGAAAGCTTGGAAGTTCTCAAAAGATGCTCACAAAGGTATGAGACGAAGATTCACATCAACTACATACTTCGAAGGTCATGTTGTTAAGGTATTTAGTATTCTCAAAAGATTCGATACTAGAGCAACCTTAGGAGCAGCTGCAATTCTTCACGATACTTTAGAAGATGTTGACTTTGTGACATTTGACCTAATAAAATCTAAGTTTGGTGGTAGAGTAGCAAAACTTGTACAAGAACTAACATCAGATGAAAGTGAAATAACTAAACAAGGAAAAGCAAATTATTTACTCAACAAAATGACTTATATGAGTGATGATGCCTTAACTATTAAACTTTGTGATAGACTTCAAAATATATCAGATATGTACGCCGCTTCAGCTGGATTTAGAAGTAGATATTATATCGAAACTAATTTCATCATCACTAACTTGAAGTCAAATCGTAGACTAACCAATACACATAATAAAATTGTTAGAGAAATCGAGTCTTTACTTGATAATATTAAAAATAGACACAAAATCGTTGAGAAAGTATCACTTAAATATATTATGTTATTTGAAGATTTCAAAGTGAATAACATAACACAAGAAGATATAATTAATTGTATAGATGATAATGGAGTTATTTATGCAACAGTTGTTGAAGATTTACCAGATAATGATCCAAAAGAACCACTAAAACCAGTTAGTATTGACGAATTTGACAACATAACAGTTCAATATGATAATGAGTATTATGATGTGAAACTAAAGAATGTAGAAAGAATTGAGTATTAATATGAGAATTAAAAGATTTAACGAAAACTTAGATTACATGAAAGATGATATTAGAGATCACTTTCCTAAAAATTTACAACTATATACTAGTTATGGTACACATGACTATGTTTTATCTGATATCACAAGAGAAAACAGTATTTTAAGAGTTACTTATTTCGTTAATACTCCAGATGAGACTGGAGGTGATGTTTTAGCTGATGGTGATCCAGATTTGATGACTTTTGATATTCATGTAATTACTGATACCAGAACTAATGAGATTAAATTAAATGTTGATATGACTCACGGTGATCGTGTTATTTATGAATTCACAATTGAAGCACCAAATATCGTTAAAGTTCACTTTTATGACGGAATTGGTTCTAAAGCAGATGAAGATACACATTTTGGATTATCAGATGAATCGTTAGATGCAATGATTAAGGTGTTTAGTAGTTTCAATACTAATTTTGAATTATCAAGAAAAGACTTTACTTTCATGGATAAGTATCCTGATTCATATCAAGTCGTAGAAAGTGCAAAAATAACACCACTGAGCCAAAATCAAGTTTTACTAATAGTAAATAACACTGAACCTCAAAAAAATCGATTCTTAAAAAATCTACTGAAATATTGTAGGACCAGAGGAATCGAACATCTTGTTGTTTCTGATATAACTGAATTAAACAAAGCTTATGAAACAAAAAAAGTAGTAGGAACTATTTTGACTGGTTCAGAGTACAGAATTAATCAGTTTGATGATAAACTATCTAAACAAGCTATTAGAGTCTCTAAGAACCCAATTTTAGGTATTTGTTTTGGACTACAATCAATGTGTAAGAATGCGGGTATTAGAATTTTAGAAAATGACAAATTAACTTTAGATCACAAAACTCTAACCGAATATTCAAACTGTAAGTTATTCAACGGAATAGACATTAAAAATATGAAATTAAGTTTCTCATTTAATGATTATCCAGAATCTTGTCCATCGGGATATAAAGTAGTTGGTAAGCTTGATAATATGATTGCTGCTATAGCTGATGACAAGAATGAAAGATATGGCGTTTTATTTCATCCAGAAGATGTTGAGAACTCACACAAAATATTAGATAACTTTGTAAGTCTTTGTCATCAAGGACAAGATGAACAAGAAAAAATATTGAGTGGTCAGTTCGAAAGTGTTATTAGATATAAAGATTTCAATTAATTTATATGAAGTGGATAAAATTATTTGAAGACTTTAAAAAAATAAAAGACATTACAATAATTGGTGGTGGTATTTCATCTTTATATGCCGCTTATCTTTTGAAAAAGAATTTCCCAGAAATTAAATACACAATTATTGAAAAAGATTCTGAATGTGGTGGTAGAGTAAAAATGTCAGAAATAGATGGAGTCAAGTTACCAACTGGTGCACATTTTTCCAGAATAGAAAAAGATAAAATATTGACTAAGCTATTAAAGGATTTAGACATTAAAATAGAACCCTATACTTTTGGTAAGTCTAATGTTGATGAGTTTATTAAAAAGTTAAAAAAATCAATTTCTAAATTCGATAGAAGTCAATTCACATTTAAAGAATTTGCAAAAGAAGTTCTTAAAGATGATTATGATAATTTTGTTAACATGATGGGATATACTGACTTTGAAAATTACGATTTTGTAGATGCTTTAGAGAATTATGGATTAGAAGATAATGTACCCGGATATAAAATAGCTGATATACCTTGGGATGAATTAGTTAGTAGACTTATTGATTTCATTGGTAAGGAAAACATTTTATTAAATACCGAAATTAAATCTATTGAAAAAAATGGTTCTAAGTATTTAATTAACTCTAAATGGAAATCAGATGGTGTTATCATAGGAGTAACTGTTAATCAATTAAGAAAGTTATTGGACAATAAAATCTATGATGGAATAGAATCTCAGAATTTTATAAAAGTATTTGCAAAAACAGAATTAGATATTGATAACTACACGGTAGTTGATTCAGAACTTAGAAAAATAATACCACTTGATAAAGATATCTATACTATTGCATTTTCTGATAATAAGGATTCAAGAAATCTGAAAGATAAAGATAAAGGTTTTATTGAGAAATTACTTAGTAATCACTTCTCAAAGTCTATTAAACTAAAAGATGTCAAAAAATTTTTCTGGGATGAAGGAACACACTTCTTTAAGCCACTTTCAAATAAGTGGAAAAATCGAAAACAGTTTATATATGAGTGTCAGCATCCCGAAGATAATATTTGGGTAATAGGAGAAATGGTCGCAGAGAAACAAGGTTGGGTTGAAGGAGCATTATCATCTGTTGAAAATATTAGTTTATTTAAATAGCTAAATTTTCAAAAGTTCAAAAAATAAAAAAAGTCTCATAAAGAGACTTTTTAGATAAATTGAAATGTTATTATTCTGTTGGTTCAAGTACTATTTGTTTTACTTTACCATTCGTAGAAGAAATAGGTACCGTAACTCCAACTGAAATGATTAGAATGTTACCTTTCACCTTTGACAGATTGAGACTATCGGTATAACCATCAGTAAGTAAGACGGTGTTGTACATATTGAAGTGCTCTACTACATAATCAAATCCAGTTTGCATAATTGTTCCACCTAAACCTTTAATTGGAACAGTTTCCAAGTCTCGTTTACTCTTGATGTTCTTTACCCATTTAATTTCAGTATCACTTTCAATTAGATTTACTTCGATGTCGTTTCGATAGATGTAAGACAAAACTCTTTCAAATGTGCCTTGACCACCCATACTACCACTTGTATCTAAGATACAATTGATTTTAGTCTTAATCTTTCTGTTACCTTTAAGTCCAGAAAGTTGTCGACGATTAGGTTTAGTAATAGTCTTGTGTTTCTTTGTACCAAAGATTAGATTAGATACGGATCGTTTGATGTGTTTCAAGTAATCTTTTCTTTGTTTACGAAGTTTATTCAAAGTTTGTTCGATGTTACCAGCTTGTAAACCACGAGCTTGTAGTCTATCCATAGCATCTTTCACCATTGACTCTCTCATTTCTTCTGGTACTTCGTCACCTAAGTGAGCATCTAAGTATTCACCTTGGTTTGTGTCAAGATTGTCTAAGATGTGATCTAAAGAATAAGTATCGATTTCTCCTTTACCATTTTTAGGATCCTTACCAAAAGGTCCGTATTCAGAACCACTTTGGCCTTTTTCTTTACCAGAACCTTGACAATCTGGACAAGACTCATTTGAATCTCCATGTCCTTGACCATTTTGATCTTTTTTGTCTTGACCTTGACCGTTCTGATCTTGTTTGTCTTGACCTTGACCGTTCTGATCTTGTTTATCACCTTGTCCTTGACCGTTCTGATCTTTTTTGTCTTGACCTTGACCATTTTGGTCTTGTTTATCATCTTGTTCTTGACCGTTTTGATCTTGTTTCTTACCGGTACCTTTACAACTTTGACACTCTTTCTTCTGACTGTCACGCTTTTCTTTTTCGTCTCTCAACCATTCGTAAAGTTCTTCAAATATAAGTTTACCAGTATATTCTTTCGGTACGAATAACGCCATGTTACGACCTTTTTCGTCTTTAGGAATCTCAACATAGTTGGAAGGAATATCTTCCCAAATGACGTGATTGATAATCATGTCTTGAGCGATATTAGACAATTTATGATCGTATTGACCAGTAATAGTTCTTTTAGGGTGATTCCAAAGTAAGTGAAAATCTTCGTGAAGAGTTATGAAGTTAACTTCTTTTTGTGAAATTCGATTTAAGAATTCTGGTGAGTAATAGAACTGCATTCCTTTGCTAGTCATGTTTACTGCACAAGTACCGATGTCTTTTCTTTCGTGGAAGTTTATGAAAAGATTGAAATTTCCGTAATACGGTAAATTAACCTTCGTGTCAATCAACATTTGTTGAATTGATTCCATTAGTTTTTCGTGAATGCCTTTCTTTAGTATCATAGAATAATTTTTATTATTAGATACAAATATAAGTTAATAATTCCGAAAAAACAAATTTTTTATTGATATTTTACCTCAATAAAACCTTCTTTGAAAACTGTCCAGTCAACTCCTGGTTTACTATTGAAAGAACTCTCAATTTGAAACATTTCTGAGAACTTTAAGCTTTTCTCTAAAAATAACCTAACAGTTTTTGAGTTTTCAGTTATTTCATTTTCAACTTTAGTAGTTTCTATTCCAAATTGATTTAGAACACTCTGAAGTTTTTCTACTAATGTTTCTTCTTTTACTTCGACTGTTGACTCATTTATAGTCTCTTGTATGACTTCTAATGAATTTAGATAGTCTTTATCCATTCTTTTTTCAACAATGACATTATGTATATCATTAGCAATAGTATCAATTTTAGAAACTCTTTCTACAATATATGATGATTCAAGTAATGGATTAGACTTGTAAGACCAAGTAATAAAATTACTTGACAAATCTCTTTTGTCGATATTCACGATTACTTGAGCTCTTTTACACTCATTTGATTCATTTACAAATGTTGAATTTGCTGTTATTTCAAAATAAAACTGATTACCAGATGTTTTTTCTTCGATCTTAACACTTTCAAATAAGTTTTTCAAATCGAAATCGATTTTGTTAATATTAGTTCTAATATCTTGCGTAATCATATATTTAGTTATTTTTTTGTAAAAATTCTGAATTTAATTCGTCTTCAATCTTGTGATATTGTTCATCATCAACAACATCACCAATTACCAATAGTATGTCTTCAATTAACTCTTTTCTTTCTAAGAAGTCGGTGCTAACAAAAAGATCGTTCAAGTCGCTGTTAATCTCAGGTCTTTTTAAACCTTTAAGAAAACTAATAGTTTCAGATTCCATAACTAATGAGAATTGATTAAATTTTTTAATGTTCATAAAATATATATTAAAAAAATATTCTCATAAATAAAAAAAACCTCAGACTTTCTGAGGTTTTTTGTTCATCGCGATTTCAAGTAAACTATCTAGCTCAGTGTGTATTGAATTTCTTTTATCATCTTCAGAACCTTTCATTCTTTTCTCATTCTCATTGTCAAATGAGCTCATCACCACACTAGTATTTCTTCTTGAAATAACTACTTCGTATAAATGACTTTTATCATATTCCGCTTCAATGATCGTCATTAAATAATCATCGTATTCTTGTGGACTAAGTAATAACAAAAGATTATCTTTTTCTATTTGACGAGTTCCCTTTGAGATAGAACAAGAAAGATAACTGTCTTTGTCTTTAAGATAAATCTTCCAGAGTTTGATGGCTTTTTCTTCGATTGGGTTGACTTTTTGATCCTTATTTTCATAGGTAACAGATTTATCAATCTTTTGAAAGAAATTATTGACTTTCAAATACTCTCTAAAGATAAACATTCTGAAAAAACTAATTTTCTTGAATTTATACTTGTAATAAGAATACCCTAAAACTCCGAAAATTATTAGCCAAAGTGAAAAAGATATACCAGTCATTTGATGCAAATCAATTAAAATTGCTAACCCTGATAGTATAATACTGAAGATGAAAATTACTGTTGTGAGTATTAGTTTTGCCATAGATTAATTATATAATTTCGTTATTATTTGTTTTATAAGAATTTGAACCACAGTTTTTATCAAAATTAGAGTCTTGTCCAAACCCTAGCTTGACCATTTTATTTACGATTTCACCCCAAGTTAGTTCACCTACAAAAGATAGTTCATTATCAATCAATTGTAGATTAATTTCAGAAAGTGATTTAAGTATGGACTCTGGTAGTTTATTATAGTCTTCAACTTCAACAATATTATCTTCTTGAGATACACCTAGTTTGATTTTGTATTCGCCTTGTTCGAATAACTTCATAAATGCTTCTACATTTATACTTTTGATTTTTGAAACCTTGGACTTGATGATCTCTTCGACTTCTGGCTCTAAAATTACTTTTTCGTTGAGCATTTCAGATACATTGAAGTAATATCCATTAAAGTCGGCTTGTGGTTTTAGATCATCTAATCTGTCTTGTAAAAGTTCGATTTCAGCTTTACATTCTTCTACTTTCTTCGTAGATAGATTTAAGTCTTGAGTGAATCTTTTAAGTTCTTTGTTTTTGTTTGAAAGTCTTGACTCTAGTTCATCAATCTTTTCTTGCTTTACTTTAGCAAAAGACTCTTGAATTTGTTTATTGTAATCGTAAATAGGCTCAGTTGCTACAACTTCAACTTCTTCAATTTTTTCTACTTCTACATCAGTAGTTGTATCATCATCTTCAAATAGAGAAAATAATGTATCAATTTTAGAGACTTGTTCTTTATTAATATTCATGTTTTGTAAGTTATCTTGTGAGGTATCTTCATCATCAAAGAAAATACTGGCTAATTTGTCAATTGGTCTTTGATAGTCTACTGATAGATAAAGATCTATATTTTTATCTTTGATTTTCTGAACTGATATAAATGGCAATTCAGATACAACCATTCTTTTACGAATAGGAGATATTGTTTTTTCTGAAATTATATCAAGTAACCTTTGTCTTTGTTCAACCGTTGTCTTAGAGGTGTTTACTTCTTCAAAGTTAACAGTGTTTTCATCACAAATAGTCAATTTGAAAATTATACCATCAAGTTCTAAACCAGACAAGTATTTACCATCTATTGTTGCTTCATTAGATATAAAGTTAATATTACCTTTAACACCAATAAACTCAACGAATTTTTCTTTTGTTTTGAATTCACCAATTACTGGTTGAGTGCTTTCTTCTTTCATAATACAAATATAAGTAAAAAAATTAATAATAAAAAATTAATCAAATTAATTTGTCAATTCCAATAGTTCTCCTCATTTCAATAGCTTCATTATTAGTCAATGGCTTTGGTAGATCATTTCCTAAACTATCTTCTATTTTTGAGGTGTCTATATACTTCTCATTAGTTAGATTAGCAAGATTAAGTAAATCTGGATCATCAATGTCTTTATCTGATAATAAATCTAAGATAATATTAATTTCAGATTGAAATGGTCTAAAATTGTCGATTACTACTGAGTTTTCTTCACTGAAAACATCTACCGCTACTACTAAAAGTAAGAGTAGTTCTTGTCTTGATAGATTAGATAAATCAAGTTTAATTACATTAAAAAGCTTATAAGCTTTTACAAATTCGTCAGAGACTATTATTTTACTATCTTTATTCATTTTATGAGTTGTTCTATTTGTAAGTCTCTCAAAATTACATTCAAATTATTTTTATTTTTCTCTATTACATGTGGTATAAATTCATTTTCAATGTTGACATGTAAACCTTTCTTAGGATTAGGACTAATCTTATGAATTGGGCCAAAATAAGTTTCAAATAATCTAACCATTGTTAATAAATTAAGATGTTTAGACTGCTCTAAATAAAGTAACTCTCTTCTGACTAACTCACTTCTTTCAGATCCCCATCTTTTGTAATATTTCGTTATGAAGTTACTACAAGAATCAGGAGTATAATAAGGAAACCTTGTAACAGGATCAAATGAAATCCAATGACTATACTTTTCAATCAAGTAATCTGGTGACTGATCTATCAACTTATTATCACAGTAATCAGAGAAGTTACAGTTGAATCTAATTAGATTCAACAATTTATTCATCTCAGGTGAGTTTGCGACATTCATGAAACAAAGATATGAAAATATAAACAAAAATAAAAAAAACCAATATATAAAATAAAAACTTTTTACAAATGTCAGTAAAACATAAGGTTTTGAAAGACTTTCAATTAGTCACATCAGATAAAAAAATCATAACACTAAAAGCTAAAACCATCATCGAAGACTTTACTTATAAAAGTAAAGGAGAGACTGTTAAAGTTGAAAAAGAAATAATCGATAATAACCAAGATTATTTTTCCTTTATAGACTGGAAAGAAGAATTGAATACACATCTTAAACTTCAGAAAGTAGCTCAACCTGCAATTGTTACAAAAAAACTTGTTCCTTTTATTGAAACAATGTTCTTGAACAAAACACAAGAAGTAGTTAAGGAGGTTGTTAAAGAAGTAGTGAAAGAAGTTAAAGTCGAAAATACTTCTAATGAAGAAGTTATCAAAAAGGAATTAGAACTAGATTCAAAACTAAGAAAGGTTGCTGTTACTGAACAATATTTAGAGGATCAATTAAAGTCTTTAAGTGATAGACAAAATGAACTAGAAATCAAAGAAAAGAGCATCAATGATAGAGAGTCACAGTTGAATTCACTTCAAGTAGAACTTCAAGAAAGATCTGATTCTTTACAATTCTTTAAGACATCAATTGATGAAAGAAGCATAACTTTAGCAGAAAAAGAGGCCAATCTTTCAAATTACATTGACAGAAATATCTTAAATGATGCTATGAATAATATCAGAAATCAAGGTTTTGATGTTAGTTTATTTGAAAACATTATCAGGGGATTGTAACACTAAACTTTTTAGGTGATAATTTGTCTCTAAACTGTATTAGATTAAATAATTTTTTCTGTGAATAGTTAGAATATTCTTCAAATCTTCTCGATAAGCCTTTTGCGTCATATAAGTCTTTAATTCTTTTTTTATAGACTCTAGTAAGAGTATAAAGATATTTATATCTTACTTGATCTGAATCACAGTTTTGTCTAACTTTTTGAAATTTCTTGTATTTGTCTTTCAAATCAGCAATTATAAAATCAAAGCTTTTACCTTCAGCAATTGCTTTGTGAATTTGACGGTCGCAGTGATTTAATACAGTTTCAGTTTTATCGAATTTTTGAATAGTCATGAAATTTAATTTTTACAAAGATAATAAAAACTAATTCTTCACCAAAAATTTATTTATTAAGAGCAAACATAATCCAGCGAAAGCTCCTCCTAAATGAGCTATGTGTGAAACATTAGAGTCTAAAATAAAGATAACCGAAAGTATTTCAGAAAGAAGAAGAAGTGTAAATAATGTGTTTACTCTTACTTCAAAAAAAACTATAGAAAGAAAATCATTTTTATAGAAATACCAATAAAGTATTAACATACCCCATATCGAACCAGAAGCACCAACTATTGGTGAGTCACTGAATTGAAAATGAAAAAATTCTGAAACTATTCCACATACTATATAGAATATTAAAAATTTATTTGAACCAATTTTTTTCTCTACTTGTGAGCCAAAATAAAATAAAGATAACATATTCATAAGTAAGTGATAAAAACCACTATGTATAAACTGATAACTTACTGACTGAAATGGTAAGAAAAACTCAGAACTTGGCGGCCATCCAATCATATAAAAAAACCAAAGACCAAGTGTATAAATATTGAATTTAACAGAAAGCTCAACTAATAAATAAACCAATAAGTTTATTATGATTATTCTCTTGGTATTTTTGGTTATCATTTTGATTTAATTAAAAAAGGAACCTTACCGGTTCTATCCCATTCAGTTAAACCAACATAATTCTCAACCTTAGAACATCGTAAACATTTACGATCTAGTTTTTCGTCATATCTACCAATTGCACGAATGAATCTCCAGTGAGACCACTTATGTCCGAAGATATAACAGAAGAATTGCATGATAAAGGAATTTAATGTTATATATCAGAAATATCTGTCTGTTTTTACAAAATTTAGATATTTTTTTGAAAAATTTTTACAATGATATAACCAATTCAAAATGAATGAAATTATAGTCACCTTCAAAGTACTCTAAAGTATAATCTAATCCTTTATTAGTTCTTTTTTGAATTGACAAAAGACCAATTCCAGCTCCTCCTTTTTCGGTGAATCCTTCTTCAGAAAGCTTTTCTTTTATCTGTGATCTAATATCTTCTTCACTTAATGAAGTTAGATTCTTTAGACTTTTTTCTAAAGATTTAGAATTTTCTTTTGTTATTAAATTACCACTTTTAATTACATAAGTGTTATCTTCTTTTAGCAATTCAAAATAAGCGTATGTAGCACCGTTTTTATCACTATCTGAATGATGGATAATATTTTGTAGTATCTCTACTGTTAGAAATGAAATTTTTCTAGTATTTAATGTTGACTCGTTTAATGAATCAATAAAATTTACTATATCTTCAATATCTGATTGTGTAAAATTTTGACTACGATATAATAAACTAGTTCTCATAATGTATATATTACGAATATACAAAAAATAACCTATTTTATTTGATTTAAAATGTTAAATCTTTATAAGATACTACTCAACTTCTAAGACTTTATTTATTTTAAGTTCACGCCAAATTTCAAGAGGTAAAAAGTAATAACTACTTGGACTGTAGTATGAAGGAAGAGGAAGATTTCCAAAGTCAGATTCTATCGGAAGAATTGACCCTAGAGTATCACTATAAAGTTTGTATTGCTTTCCATAAGTAAACTCTTCAAAATAGAGAGTTGTACAAACAACAATATCTCCTTTTTTAAGCGGATATTCTTTGCCTTTAACTCTTGAAGGATATATCATATATCTAATTCTTTGAGCTTTAGTTC